>Ga0209657_1002588_pt1 | contig 10067 bp, 6 predicted proteins | sample SaaInlV_100m_DNA_FD_184650 | JGI IMG/M metagenome (GOLD analysis project Ga0209657, IMG submission 184650) | Marine microbial communities from expanding oxygen minimum zones in the Saanich Inlet - SI037_S3LV_100m_DNA (SPAdes) (version 2) | ecosystem: Environmental > Aquatic > Marine > Intertidal... | reverse complement strand
TCAGAATTTGCAAATATCTTTCTTTGATATCTATAGATAATCTAGCTCCAATTAATCCACCAATAAAAGCACCAATTGCCAAAAATCCTGCTTGAAGGAAATCAGGATGTCCCAAAATACTATGAACAATTACACCAGACAAAGATGCAAATAATAAAATCAATTGGGATGTAGGGGCTGCTCGTTTCATGGTCATTCCCATTCCAACTACCATTAGAGGAACAAAGATGATTCCACCACCTACTCCAAAAAATGATGAAATAATTCCGGCAAAGAAACTAGCCCCAATTGCAAAAACCATCATTTGTTTTGATAAGATTTTTTCTTTATCCTCAATTTTTTTTCTAAGAAAAATATAAGCTGCTGATGCAATTAATACAAATCCAAACAAGAATTTAAAAAGATCTGGAGAGTCATCTGTTGAAATTATTGCACCAAGAACAGTTCCAGGTATTGTTAATAATCCAAGTTTAAGTCCTAATGAGAACTCAATTCTCTTTTGTCGTGAATATGAAATTGTAGATGCAATTGAATTACTTAATGCAGCAAATAGACTATTACTTGCAGCAACTGTAGGTGGAAATCCTAAAAATGTTAAAGCAGGAACAACTATAATTCCACCACCCACTCCAATCATAGAACCTAAAACACCAGCTGCAAATCCTAAAAGAATCAGCCATAATTGATCAATCATAGTAAACGCCAATCAAAGAATTTTGTACTATATAATGAAACAGAATGATAACAGTTTGTGTTAATTTATCAAAATAGAATTGTGTTACATCTATCTAAATCCATTTTTATCCCCAAAATGGTATATGAGTCCCAGGGGAGTTGAACCTAAAATCATAGATCTTAGTCTATTTCAAGAGTAAAATTGGTTTTAGGGTCAAATTTTGGGCATAGAATAAAGTTTTTATGTTAAAATCTGTGATGTCGAATTATGAGTAGTAAGAAAGCAGCACCACTTCCAGCATCAAGTGGGGGGCTAATGAGATTCTTTGAGGATGAGACAAAAGGGTTCAAAATTGATCCAAGAATAGTGATATCAGTTCCAATTAGCTTAATTGTAGTTTCATGGGCAATTGATATATTTTTAGCTCCGTGAACAAACCATGGAAGATTCAGATGATGTTTCAAATATACACAATAGGTTTTCCCTTACACTAGTTAATCCAGGTTCACATTATTTTTCACTAGTGGTATCACTAGTAGTAGCTGCAGTAATGGTGCTTGCAACATATTTTGGATATTTATCAGACATTGCAATTGAACAAGTGTGGTACAGAGTACCATTAGTTTTAGGAGTTCTAGTAGTAATGCAATTTTTAGATACAAGATTCTCAAAGAAAAAAGAATATTCAAAATCACTACATTCATCTCTTTTTGGAAACATGTTATGGACAGTTACAATTTTGATGGGATTACTTGCAAGTATCGTGTTAGCAAAAGATATACAATTATTTTTCATTACTTTTGGATTAATTCTTTTTGCTAGTTTTAGAATAGGGATTTACACTACCACCTTAGGGGCAAGTCTCAAAAAAGCTTGGGCCATATGTTTTATTCAACCATTAGCAATGTATTTTGTTTTAATTCCACAGGATATGTGGTTCTCAATACTAAATGAACCGATTGGGTTAGCATATGGTGCAGTGTTTTTGATAATTGCAAGTGCTTGGTCGATTATCACAGATAGAGCAGGAAGACCAGGAATGGAGAGTACTCATAAAACTATTCAAGCATATTTAGCATCACAAGGAAATGATTTTGAAGATGCTGAAAAACTAATGGAACAGCACTCAAGTGAAGCAAAGGTTACCACATCACAATTAAGATTATCATCGCCTAACGGAGATACAGAATTTAGAATGGTACTACCAGAGATACACCCAGGACCATATCATCCAGTTGGAGGAAGTAATATCCCATACTTGATTTACAAAAATTTATCATCATCAGCAATGGTAATGCATAGTATTTCAGATCACGCACTAAATCTTCCATCAAGAAATGAAGTTGAAAATTATTTGAAAAATTTAGAAAATAGTACCATCAAAGAAGAAGGATTAAAATGCACAGAACCAGTAATTGTACAAATAAACAAAGCTAGAGTTACAGGCGTTTTGTTTGGAAACAATCCATTGTTATTTTTGTCATTATCCCCACATGGGATGGAGGACATTCCAAGTTATATGAAAACAGAAATTAGTGAATATGGAAAAAACAGAAATTATTCTAAAATGATGATAGTTGATTGTCATAATGCAATGGGTGAGGAAATTTCCAAAGAAGATGGAGAAGATATGTTAAAAGCTGCAAAATCGTGTCTGGATTCTCTAATCACAAAAGAAAGTTTTCCAATAGAGTTTGGATATGCAAATTCTGATGAAATGGATGTATGGACAGAAGATTTAGGAATGGGAGGATTAGGAATAGTTTGTCTTAAAATAAATGAAAAAAAATATTTTCTAGGATGGGCTGATGCCAACAACATGGAAAATGGGATTAGAGAAAAAATTACTAGTAATTTCTCGAAAAATGATTATCAATTATTAGAGATTTGTACTTCAGATACACATTATGCACCAGTCAAAGCTAGAAACAGAAATGGGTATTATCAATTAGGATTAATCACAAGTGCAGATAAATTATCAAAATGGTTTTTAGATATTGCAAAAAAATCAGAAACAACTACTATGTCTGCTAAATTTGAAATTTTAGAAAATGAGACCAAAGTCAAAGTAATGGGGAAAGGAATCTACGAGGATTATTCAAAAGCATTAGATAATTCTTTGAAAATTACCAAAATTTTTGTAATTGGGTGTTTGGCATTTTTTGTGACTAGTCTTTTCCTATAGTTTTCATTTGATCAATGTTTCCATAAAATTCATCAATAAATGAAGAGAATTGAAAGATAGGCACTATTGGAACATTTTCAATAAAATCGACTTTGTCTTGGTATAATGTAACAATTACAGGTACAGCAATGGCACCTTGAGTTTTTTCAACATATTTTTTGGTTCTTTCAATTTGTTTTTTTACAGCACTAGTTAATGATGAAGTGCTATATCGTTTCCAATGTTTACAGTCAATCAGAATTGCAATTCCCAATCTAATCCCAACTACATCAATTTCCATTCTAGGTTTTGTCAACATCATATTTTTTATCACTGCAAAATCTTTTGAGGACAATATTTCAGCAGTTAATCCCTCAAAATCTCTCCAATCAAGAGCAATTGAAATATCATCGATAGGAAATCCTTTTTCAAGTAAAGCAACTGCAATTTTTAATTTATCCGATACTTCAAAATAATAAAAATTATCTTTTTTTGAACCTATATTATTTTTTATAAATTCATCCAAAATTGTTTTTGAATCATTTGAATTAATTTTTGTAACAGCTGAAAAATCCCGAACAGATACACCTCCAGGAATAATACCATGTAATCCAACTGTCATTTTAGGATGAATTTTCATCTGAATGCTGAGATACATGAAAGGAATTTAGGTTTTAGGGGATAAGAATTTCAGGGTATAATGATATAGGTTTTATTACAAGCATCTTAAATTAACAATATGAAAAAATTGCTAGTAGTCATACTAGCTTTAACAATGATTACAGTTTTGCAAAGTAATTCTTTTGCAGAAAAAAATACATATTTTGATTCAATCAAATTTATTCAATATTTAGATGAAAATACAGCACTTGAAGAAGTGAGAAATGGAAATCTTGATGTATATTATTACACAATTTCTCCAGATAGACTAGAAACACACCAAGCAAGAGAAGGATTGCAAGTTTTTGATTCTACAGGAATTTCATACAGTCTACTAACAAACCCTGCAGAATCTGAAAAATTTAATCCATTTTCAAGTAAAGAAATTAGATTTGCTCTAAACTATCTCATAGATAGAAAATTAATTGTTAATGAATTAATGGGAGGATATGGGTCAATGATTACATCGTACTATAGTCCATCTGAACCAGAGTATCTTACAATAATTGAACAATCAGAATCATATAATTTCAAGTATAATCCAGGACTTGCAAATGAAATTTTTACCAAAGTTCTAACTGAAAAAGGTGCAAAAAAAATCAACAACAAATGGGAAATTAATGGTGAACCCATAGAGATTTCTATTTTTATTAGAAGTGATGATCCAGTCAGAAAATCAATTGGGGAAATTTTATCAGTAGAACTTGAAAAGATTGGATTCATTGTCAAAAAAGATTTTGGAGATCTTAACAAAGCATTTGTGGTAGTATATGGTTCAAACCCGTCAGATATGAAATGGAGTCTATACACTGAAGCTTGGGGACGTTCTGCATTTGTAAAATATGACTCTATAGGACTAGCGCAAATGTACTCTCCCTGGTTTTCAAATATGCCAGGATTTAACGACCCAGCATATTGGAATTATAAAAATGACAAACTAGATGAATTGACTCAAAAAATTTATTCTGCTGAATTTGATACATCAAAACAAAGAGAACAATTAATTCAAGAAGCAGTCACTGAAGGAGTAAATGAATCGGTGAGGATTTTTTTGGCAAGTAAAGTCAACCAATATGTTGCAAATGAAAAAATAAGTGGGATAGTAAATGATTTTGGTGCAGGAGTGCCCAGCAGGTTCACACCCATAAATGCCCAAAGTGAGGAGGATGAATTTGTGATTGGCGTAAAGCAGATTTATCAAGGGGCATGGAACCCAATTATGGGTTTAACTGATACCTATAGTAGACACATTTGGGGAATTATTTCTGATCCTGGAACATTCAAGCACCCATTTACTGGGGAAACATTCCCTGTTAGAGTAGACTGGCAAGTTGAAACTGCAGGGCCAAATGATAAATTAACAGTTCCACAAAAAGCAATAATTTGGAATCCAACATTACAAAAATGGGAAAATATTTCTCAAGGAACTGTTGCAACAAGTAAAGTAACATTTGATTTTAAATTTAGTAATTGGCATAATGGAGAAATGATGGATATGAATGATATTTTATATTCATTATACTTTACAATAGATTGGGGAACACAAGTAGATAAAAACGATAAAACTTTTGATACAGAATATACCCCCAGAGCTGCACAAATGATTGAATCAATCATAGGAGTTAATCAAATTGATGCAGATACACTCGAGGTATATGTAGATTATTGGCATTTTGATGAAGGAGAGATTGCAGAATGGGGGGATACTTGGAGTGTAATGCCTTGGGAGATTTCTGTTGCAATGGAGAAAGCCGTAATTGATGGCAAAGTATCATTTTCCAGGTCAGGGGCTACAAGTAAAAATATCAACTGGTTATCATTAATTGTCCCAAATGATGCAATTTTGATTAAAAATTATTTGCAAGAATTCAAAGAAGAAAATTATATTCCAATAGCATTCAAAAATGAGAATAAAAATTCAGAATATTATCAAAACAGATATGATTCTTCAATCAAATGGATAGAGAATAACAATCACGCAGTGATAAGTAACGGTCCATTTTATTTAGAATCATACGCACCAGAATCTAGAACAATTACAGTAAAAGCATTTGAAGATGACACATATCCATTTAAAATTGGAAAATGGGCTGAATTTGAAAATGTGCAATTTCCAATTATTGAAAAAATTGATTTGAAGAAAGTAATAATGAAAGGAGATGAGTTGAAAATAGGCATAAAAACAGTGAATTCTGATTCGATTCTATATTTTTTAACAAACAATGAAGGGGAGTTAATTGAATCAGAAAACATCAAAGTGAATCATGAGAATATAATGATCAATTTATCAGCAGAAAAAACAGAAAAATTAGGAATCGGTGCAAACAATATCAAAATATTTGCAATGTCTAATTCAGTTTTAAAACCAGACTATTATGAATCAAGTTTCATTGTAACTAATGAAAAAATAGAATTACCAACTAGTAATACAGATGGAATTGAATTCACAGAAAATAAAGATAATCACATAATTTGGATTATTCCAACAATTACAATTGTTGGGATTATTATTTATCTAAAAAAGAGACAATCATAATAGATGATAATCTTTTAGAATGGATTCTATTTGGTCTTCATTTTCAAGTTTAGAGTATTCATCTAAGAGGTTTTCATTGAGTTCATAGAATGTATGTCCCCATTTGAATTTGTCAAGTAATTCTAAACTTTGTTCTCTAAATCCTAAAATAAATAATGATGCAGACAATGCTTCAGCAGTTGTAAGTTTATTGAGTTTAGAATAATTTACAGGGTTTCCTGCAAGTAAGGGAGGAAGTTTTCGTTTTATTCCATTAAATTTTTTAGAAAATGCATGGTCGGCTAAATTCCAAGAACAATCAATTCCAACAATAGTATTAATCAAAGATCTATCTTTTGGGATTAGTGTTTTCTCAGAAAAAGGATCCAAAACCATACCACGATTACCAATTTTTTTTATACTTTGAGCAAGGCCAAATTTAACCATCTTAGCTGCCGTACATTTTTTTGGATCATCTTGAAAAAACATCAAAACTTGTAACTTCATATCAATAAATTACAAAATGGGCAGTATTTTGAATTTACTCTAAAGTCTTGAATGTGACTTTATAATAAAATCTAGACACTTGATCATCTTTGATTATCTCAACATTCCAATTTGAATTTGGTAAAAATTCAGTGGAGGATTCAGGTAATATACTGAATTTTTCTAGGCGTACATCAGGGCCACTATATCTCACATTAAGATTCATTCCATCAACTTCAACTACATCATAAATTTGACCAGGTTTTCTAGTAGATTCACTGACTAAACAATCAACATCTGGACCAATTATGCAAATTCCAGATTCACTTGAAACTTTAAGATTTACAGATGATTCTTCACCGCGAGTAGGAGTAATTAAAGAGCCAGAAAGTACTCTAGGGGAAATAAATGAAGAATCATGAGTTTTTTCTTCAGTTAAAATAGAAATTGTTTTGTCAGCGATTCTGTTTTCTTTTTCAACTATAGTGTTTAATTTTACAGGAGAAATATTTTCTACCACATTGAACTGTACATATTTTGTTTCAAAGTTGGCATCAACTGATACTTCATACAAGCCTATTGAAGATGCAGTATCAGAAATCATAAATTCATGAACAAATGAACCAGATGGACTAGGTAAAATCGAAGTTATTGGACCTATGTTTGTTCCACAAACAAATGAACCACAAGTAATCTCAGTATCGGATTTTTGAATTACACCAATATCATATGCTTCAAGGTAAATCAGTTTGTTTGGTTTTCCAGTAATAATTACTACATCGCCAGGATAATATTCAGTTTTATCAGTTGAAACTAAAAGGGATACTGGATCATCAATTCCAAAAACAAAATCATTGGCAACCCCAAAAATATTTTCAGCATATTTTCCATCATAAACTGCTTTTACTTTGTAATTACCTTCAGAAAATATTGTAATAGGTAATTCAAAGAGACTAGAGTATTCTCCACCTTGTGTTGGATAAACTAAAGCTTGATGAATTTCTTTAAATGGAAAAGTGCCATCAATAATTTTGATTGTCACTCTATCAGGAACAACAAGACCTTCACTACCTTGTTCACGCAAAATAACATTTCCTACAACTTTGAGTTGTTCTCCTGCTTTGTATAGAGATTTTTCAGTACTTACAAAAATAGGGACTGTAGAAATTGAATCATTTTCAGGATCTAATGAAACTTTGAAAAATAAATCCTTGCCATATGATGACGATGAAACATGAATTTTATACAATCCAATATTGGATTTTGTCACATCTCGACCATCATCTATTTTGATATTTTGATAAGATTCAGAAATTGGAGTGCTCCAGGACCATGAAAAACGTTGATTATCAATACTTGCACCAGAATTAGCCACGGTTCCATCAGGCCTAGTTAATGTAATATCAACCGCCCTATCACTGGTTGTAAGGATACCAGTCATATAGACAGTCTCACCTAAACCGTAAATTTCCTTATCGATGGACACAATAGAACCTCCTTTCAAATCATCTAAAATATCAAAAGATGTAGTTGCCAAAAGATTTTCATATTTTGCATTTATCAAATAAGTTCCTTCAGAAAAGATTAAACGGTTAAGATCAGTTTTAATTGAAAATGTTCCTCCTGCTTCAGGGATTGCAGTAAAATCATATCCCACAGAAACACCACTAGTGGATAATTGACCAGAATCAGTTGAAGCAATAATTTCAAGAGGACTACCATCTCCAGTTAAGATTGTAATTTTTACAACTGGAGATTCAAAACTTGAACGGGTCACAGGATCAATTATTTGGCCACTAATTATCAATTCTTTATCTAAATTAAAATCATAAACGAGTCTGTTTGTAGTAATTACTAGAGGCGCAGTATTCAAAACATATGTTTCAGGATTTTCAACTACTTTGATTATTTTTGTGACAGAACCAACATCTTGGTGAACATTAATCAAATAATCACCTAATCGTGTATCAGTATTTGGAATTGTAAATGAATATTCAAATTTACTATCACCGTCTAATCGTACTAAATCTAAAATTTTTAAAACAGATCCACCACCAGATTGTTCATCAACTCCTAATGAAATATTTTTAGTTTGTAGTATTTCTAAATTAAGGGAATCTACCCAAAGATTGTTTAATCTTCCAGAAATGTTTACAGTATCACCAACACCATACACTTCTTTATCAGTCCAAAGTGAAATAGGTACATCTTCTTTGATGTCCTCTAGAACTTCAAAAGTGGCAGAAGTTGATTTATCAGAATATTCTGCAAGAATTTCATAAGTTCCATATTGAGGGTTTACAGTAGTAAGAAATAGACTAACGGAAAATTTACCGTCAGTAGGAAATAAATTTCCATTTGAAATTACTACACCTTGAGAATCAGTAATGGTAAATTTCATGCCTTCAAATGGAATAATTTCACTTGCAGTTCCTGTTATTGAAACAGTTTGTCCGGGAATATATTGTGAGTAATCAGTAGTGATGTTAAATGAGCCATCTATAATTTCTGCTTGTTGGATTATTTCAGTGCCAACAAAGAAACTAGTATCAGCACTTGCACCACCATAACTTACAGATACATCATAATTTCCTTCATCAATTCCAAGAACTTGATGTAAGCTAAGAGTAGTTTCATAATTTAGATTCAAATCAGGATAAAGAGAAACAGTTTTGTCAAAATTCGGACCTATGATACGTACCATAATCAGTTCAGGTAAGAACTCAGGTTGTACAGGATTAACTTCTTTAGAAACACTTCCAGAAATTACTGCAACATCACCAAACAAATAAGAAGATTTTTCAGATGAAACAGTTACAGAAACACTTTCAGATTCTTGTGTTTCAATTAATTTACCATTAGATGATCCCGCAGTAGATGTAACAAATTTCCAATCACCTGAACCATCTAAATCATAACCATCATAGAATCTCTGCCAAGATGTAAAATCATTTCCAAGATCAGATAGTAAGGGAGTTTTATCAATTACAATTCCATTTTCATCTCTTAATTCAACTGATTCATTTGAATCAGTAAACCATACACTTTGATAAGAATAAGTCAAAAATTCACCAGGTTGAATTGTGGTTCCAGCAACAATAGTCATTGTTTTTTTAAGAACTGTAGTTGATGCAATCTCCCATCCACCCAAATTAATTTCAGAATCAGTAGGATTGTAAAGTTCTACCCATTCATTGATAGATGCTGAATCATCTCCTGGAGGATTTATGTCAACTTCATTAATTACAACATGGCCTGGACTAGTTTGAGCATGTATTGGACCAACTAATCCAACCAGAAGAAACATAGAAAATACTAAAAGTAAATTTTTATTCATCGTGATTTCCTGCTTTTTTTAGATAAAAGACTCATTTTAGAATGGAATTGAGGAAAAGTTGAGCTAATTGTTAAAGTTGACCTGATAAATACGACTTTTGGGTACAATTTCATGCGTATTTTACAACTATTTGCTATTTAGAAGAAGCGTAGGAATGATCCTTTTAAAATTTAGAAAATTATTTTGGATTTGAAAAAGGATATTCTATAATTAATGATGAATCGTAGGG
>Ga0209657_1002584_pt1 | contig 10083 bp, 14 predicted proteins | sample SaaInlV_100m_DNA_FD_184650 | JGI IMG/M metagenome (GOLD analysis project Ga0209657, IMG submission 184650) | Marine microbial communities from expanding oxygen minimum zones in the Saanich Inlet - SI037_S3LV_100m_DNA (SPAdes) (version 2) | ecosystem: Environmental > Aquatic > Marine > Intertidal... | reverse complement strand
GGACGCAGAAGGTTTACATGCTGGTAACACTGGGGCAGAACGTGATACGCAACGGGCGCAACGTAAGCTGGCCGGCTTGAAGGCTTCTGCTAAACCCGGTAAGAGACATAATAAATCGAAAATCGGCGAGAAAAACGAGTCATCTGAAATAAATAATTCTACAATGAGGGAAAATAATAAATCAACTTTTGATCGTCTTTTCGAAGACGTAATGGGCGAGGATTTCGAAGAATTTGGCGCTGATGCTGATGGCATGGCTGACATTGAAGTCGGTGGCGACGAAGGCGGAGAAGATCTCGACGATACTGTAACTTTAGAGTTGCCACGAGACCTTGCTGAAGGTCTACACGCTGTACTAATGGATCAGCTTGGTGGTGGTGAAGACGACGTTGAAGATCTCGGTGATGCTGAAGATCTCGGTGACCTAGGAGACGAGGGTGACCTCGATGAAGAGGGTCACCACGAAAGTCACGCCAAACTTGACACCGTTGCCGATGCTACTGGCAAATTAGGTGGTAAGAACAACAAAGTTGCTTTGAGCACGGACGGTGGGTCCGCACATCACGGCGCGGGTGGTCAGGAAGATGGCGGTAAGCCGAAACCTGCTCATGACGGCGTTGCTGGCTTACAAGCAACAAACAACAAAGTCGGAAATGTTCAAGGCGGAAATGCTTTTAGCAAATAAGACATAATTATTCCTCATAGAGCCCGGTCTTTTAGGCCGGGCTTTTTTTATTAAATACTTTTATGATTTCGTTTAAGCAATTTTTTACAGAAGCTGAGGTGCCGGAAATGCTAACCCCGGAGCAACTTCAAGGTATAAAAGAGATATATCTTAAGATACGTGGAATACTAGATCATATTGTAAGTGCTCAACAGCAATCTCCAGGATCATCAGCCAGGAAAATCCAGAGAAACATGGATCCTACCTCTGTTGGTATGCAAAGACACCCATCACTAAGAACGAAATTCATCTTTGACCCTAATGATATACGTAGATGGCAACAGACGTTTCCAGATATGAAAGATGGGTTCGGTATCAACTTTGGAGGTTCAAATGCAATGGTTGATGATCTATCTACCCTCAACCTAGACGTCAAGAGTCTTAGTCCTGAGACACTAGATAGAATGAAGCGGACAGTTCAACACGAGCTTCAACATCTAGTATCTAGGGGTTCTGAACCAGGCGAGGATGTTAAAAGCATTGTTGATTACCTAGCTACTGATGGTGAAGTTAGAGCGCATGCCGCTCAAGCAGCATATCTACATCGCAAACTTCATCCAACTGAAGAGGAGTTTGATGTGCAAAAAGCGATTGTAGGAGCTGATGAGCAAGAGCAAATAAAACTTACCAACTATGTAAAGTTTGCTGATCCTGCCGGAAGTAAAAGCATAGCGGACAAGACAGGTGACCCGGTATATATTAATATAATCATGACTGCTGGTGAAAACTTTCTTAATTATGCACAGTGGTTCTTAACACATCAGTATAAGGCTCCTCAACAGCAAGCTCCTACCGCTCAAGCTCCTCAACAATAAATACTTTTATGTTATGGCTCAAACAAGTTATTGCAGCACTCTTGGAATTCTTTTCTGCCGAAATGAAACAAGACAAAAAAGCATCCAATGCAGATATAACCCCTAAGAAGTTGAAAAATGCGTGGCGTGAGCGTATACTTGAGGCAGAAAGAAAATCCAAAGATGAAAGTAATAAAGACACTTCTACTGATTAGCGCCGCAACCATCTTAATGGGATGTGGATCCACCAAGGTCGTCTTCGTAGACACCCAAGCTCAAATTGTACGCATTGGTCCTAATGTAAAGGGACAAGTATATGTTCTCAAGAACGGTGAATGGGTATTATCTAAGAATACTATGCACCTACCTGAAGGTTGGTATGCAGGAGCTCTTCCTGTAGATGCTGAAGATTAATCGCGATCTCTCGCTTGGAAGTCTAAGTTTTCTTCATCTGGACGGTAAGCGCCACCTAGGCTAGCCCGTCGAGCCACCTCACGATTGCGGGGAGAAGAGTCATCTGCTGGTTCCCACGCAGTGCGTCCACGATCTGATCCATCATCGTGCTTATCCTCAAATGGTGTCATGATGTATTTGATCAGCTCCTCATCAAATAGCGGCCTCTCTTGCCGACCTTGAGCGTTAAACGGGCCTCCTAGACCTGACACATCTTGTATCTGTGAACGTAATACCTGTTCAACCTCCTCAGCGCTGACTGCTTTTCCCATATGAAGGATTTGATCAACGACTTCGCGAGCATATCTGGCAGTTACGCGAGGGTTTTGGCCTTTATTATCAGCTATGCGATGTTTTAATGCATCGAGTGGATTGTTTGCAGGGTCTAGGTCTCCACCCCATTCATTGATTTGCTGATAAGCTTCGAAGATCAAGTTGTCGCTGCGCTTTTCGTTCATACGTGTAATTATTTATTGACTTCTGCGCAATTTACTATAAAATAATATATATGAGATTAGATCATATTGCCTACCGAGTTAAGGATCGCTACAAGACAGCTAAGTTCTTTGAGGATACTCTCGGATATACAATAGGGACTGAATTTCAAGTTGAATTTGATGATGACTCTAAGGCTGATTGTCTAGCTCTCGTACCACCAGAAAATCGACCACATCTAACCCGTAACTGGATAAATACATCTACGCACTGCTATGAAAACGTCGAACAACACACGGACGAGGTCGGGTGTGAAGAAGATGTCACGCTCCACGCCCCACCTGAACTTTTTGTCAGTGATGGTCCTCCTGGATCTATTGTTGGTGATTGGGTTAATAGTAGGGACGGTGTGGGGGGTGTCCATCATATTGCTTATCAAGTTGATAGTGTGGCTGATGTTATGAAGCAATGGAAGGATGCCGGCTATGCTGAATTCCTTTCTGATGAACCAATGACCTGTCCTGGTCTAGTCCAAGTTTTTACCAAACCATCTGAGCTTACAGGTGTAATCTATGAATTAATTTCTCGTGAAGGTGATGGCTTTTGTGAAGACAATGTAAAAAATTTAATGTTAAGCACAGTAGAATAATGAGTACAAATACAGAACTATTAGTAGAGGGTCGTAATTACATATACGGTGAATTCGTCGTAAGGCGGGCAGGTGATGAATACGACAATATCAACCCAGCGACAGGTAAGTCTCTAGGCTCGTTTCCACAGTCAACACCTACTGAAGTTAGTAACACGTATGCAAATGCACGTGAAGCTTTTCCAGCATGGAGAGCCAAAAGTAGGAGTGAGCGAGCGGAAATCTTAAACAACGTTGCTAGGTTAATTGACAGCCGCAGAAATGAGTTAGCACGTATTATATCTCTAGAGACAGGAAAGAACTACAACGAGTCAATTGCTGAAGTAAACGAAGCGTTACACATGGCTCAATTCGCATTCGGGTCCGGAAGAACTCCTACTGGGGATATTGTTGCATCGGAGCTTGCCGAGAAGGATTCGTATATGATCCGTAAACCTAAGGGTGTCGTTGCTGTAATTTCTCCTTTTAATTTTCCGCTTGCTATCGGTCCTTTTTGGTGTGCAGCGCCTGCATTAGTTGAAGGTAATACTGTTATCATTAAACCGTCAGAAGACGCTCCTTGGTCAACTCAAGCTGCGGTAGAGATATACCATGAAGCAGGTATACCAGCTGGCGTATTACAAGTAGTACATGGAGACGGTCTTGTGGGAAGCCTTTTAACGGGAGAGGATGTTGATCATATTTGCTTTACAGGGAGTGCAGAAGTAGGTCAATTAATTCGCCAAGAAGCAGCAAAGAGTTGGCACAAAACAACTAGTTGTGAAATGGGAAGTAAGTCAGCCTGTATCGTTTTTGATGATGCTGACATAGACATGGCTGTTGATGCAGCTATTGCTAGTGCGTTTAAGCTTTCTGGTCAGCGTTGCGTATCGTCTGGTAGAATGATTGTACAGCGAGATGTATATGACGAATTTTGTAAGAAGTTTGTTGCCAAGGCTAGTGAATTAGAGACCGGTAACCCGTTTAATGACGACGGTAATGTTAATGCAGATATGTATTATGGGCCGATTGTTAATAAACAAGGATTTGATAAGGTAGTTAAATACAACGACATGGTAGCGAGTGATTCTTTAGCAGAGGTCGTAGCTACGCCTGTGAGAATGTTAACTGATGAAAATGTTTACTGTATATCGCCGATGATATACAAGACAGAGTGGAGAGGTCACGACGCCCCTTATCTACGAAATGAAGTGTTTGGTCCTCATGTTGCGTTGATCCCATTTGACACAGTTGAAGAGGGAGTTGAGATTTACAATGATACAGAATATGGATTGGCAGTTGGCATTCTAACTAACAATTATCGAACAGCTCGTTACTGTAGAGATAATTGTGACGCAGGTATGTGTTATTGGAATGGAGGATCCATTGCAGCGGAGAGCCATTTGTCGTTTGGAGGAGTAAAGAAGAGCGGCAATGGCTTTCCGTCTGCAGCTAAAACCTGGCTAGCAGTAACACATACAATGTCATGGACAGTTAACCATGGCGACGATCTCGCCTTTCCACAAGGAATGAATAAATGAAATATAGTAAAAGAGATAAACTATCACAGGAGGAGTATAATGCGCTTCCAGATTACGAACAGAGGCTTGTAGATAACAATCTACCTACCATCAAGGAGACAGGAGAATACAAACGAACGGTCAAATGGGTACCGTATAATGAATATCTCGACACCATATTCCATCACTGTCCTGGGAGAGACTTTGATGAGTTTAATATGAAGTCTAATTGGTGTGATTCACGAACAGAGCCCGATAGACTAATTAGAGAAGCATCATATAAGTTGTCACTTAAGGTACGACCGTGTCATGGACGTGAAGCAGAATATACAGAAGAAGAGCAGCTGGAGTTAGAGGAATTACTCTATAATACACTTAGAACGATCACCAAGGAATGGGATATTGAGGATGAATAAATGAACGAGCACCCTGAAGCATCACAATATACTGAATTGACCGATTTTCACGAATCAAAGAAACTCAAGTCTAACGATCAGCGAGTTGCACTAGTTGATGTAGATGAGACTATATGTTTTTACCCGGGTGAGAAGCGCCGATACGATATGGCAGAGCCACACCGCGGGAACATCGCGAAGATTAATAAATTGTATGATGAAGACTGGTACATAATTTATTGGACCGCGCGTGGTGGCTCAGACTCCTCAAAGAAGGCAGGTAGATGTTACTGGGAGTTCACAAATAATCAACTTAAAGATTGGGGATGCAAATTTCACGAGTTATCAACCGGCTCTAAGGGGAATTACATTAAACCTCCGAATGATATAGTAATAGATGATAAGGCGGTTCCAATTGAACATCTAGGCTGGGAAGATCTAGCTCCAGATATCTGCAGACAGCGAGCTGTTATCGAAGGTACATTACACACTCCATTCTCACCAGAGGGTATGACTAGATACTGCCATGAGATAACAGAGGTGCTAAAAATGACAGCTGTTACATCACCTGTATGCAATTACGATTCCCGTTACGGGTGGTGCGCCTATACACATTGGACAGAATCAGGCATGCACATCTATTCATGGGATGATCATAACCCTCCGTTTTTCTCTGTCGATATTTACACGTGCAAATCATTTGACCCTGAAGTGGCACTGGCATATACGCGAGAATTTTTTGGTGATAATTTAATTAAACTAGTTTGTAAGGATTAATATGAAAGCAGCAATATTTGGTATAGGTAGAATGGGACAAGCTATCGGTTACGCGATGGATAAGCTCGGGTATGAACTAGTTGTATTCGAACCCGTAAGAGAATGCATAGGTGCACTCGAACAGCTTGTCGATAAGAACATAAAACACTACGACAAGTTAGATGTGAAGGCTCTGATAGGCGCTGAGCCTGATATTGTAATATCGTCACTACCTTACCATCAAACTAAAGATGTAGCTGATGTATGTATAAAAAGCGGCTTAAGATATTGTGATCTTGGTGGTAGAGTTGATGTATCAACAGAGATCAATGATCACGCTAGAGAGGTTGCTACAGCACCTGTATTTACTGACCTAGGATTAGCACCAGGATGGGTTAATATCTTAGCAGAGCAAGGGTATAAGCGTGTTCATGATGCGTCTGATGTCAAGATGATGGTAGGTGGTATACCCTTTAAGAGACCTGTAGGACCTTTGAGGTATTTTATGACATGGTCATTAGATGGACTACTTAATGAGTATAGGGACGACTGTGAAGTGTTGATTGATGGAGAAATACAAGTTGTACCTGGCCTGTCACATCTCGAAAATATTGACCCAGAGTGGGAAGGCTGTGTGATGTTCGAAGCTTTCTGTACTAGTGGTGGTGCTGCACATACAACGCGTCGGATGCAACAACGAGGTGTACGAAATTGTGTGTATAAAACTTTGAGATGGGTAGGTCACCACCAACTTATAGACTTCTTTATGAATAAGTGTAAGTTCGATGACGATACATTGAAGTCCTTACTAGAAACCAGTGCAGAGTATGAAACTTGCAAGGATGACGTCGTTGTCGTGATGGTAGAAGTTAAAAACGACTCAGGATTGACGTGGAAGCGTGAATATGTGATAAAAAACGATGAAACCTTCACTGCAATGCAGAAATCCACAGCATTCTCCATCTCGTCGGTAGCTTCTCTCATGGCTAAGGGTGTATTTGACAATAGAGCGGTAGAACGCCGCGGTTACTTCGATAATCTACCACAAGTCTTGGAATATTCGGACGTACCTGGTGATGAATTTACCAAAATTCTTGACAGCCTGTTGAATAAATAATTACATGAGCTGGATACTAGAAAATAAAGAAGCGTTGATCAGCATTATCACAGCCGTTGTTGCGGTTGCGTCTGCTGTCGCTGCATTGACCCCTACACCCAAAGACGACACTATTGTAGGTAAGATTTACAAGGTTGTCGACATGTTGGCCTTAAACGTTGGTAAAGCAAAAGATACACCGAACAAGTAGTACGGTATATCTGCGAGATCAAAACAACTTACCCCTACATCTCTAGAGGTGTAGGGTTTTTTGATAAATATCTATAGATGCATTTTGGTGACTTACAGTTTCTATTCGAATCTTCCATAGATCCGGTACGAAAGACATACGCACCTTCTGTGTTTGCGGATTACGAGGCACAGAACCCGCGCCTTCGTAGTGACATTCATGAGCAAATACATAGTCACATACTACTCATCGAAGAAGTGGCTCCTGTTAAGAGGTATTTCATTAAGGGTAGCATATTAACGAAGCAATATAACGAGAAAGCTGATATCGATGTGTTTGTACAAATCAAAGGCACTGGTTGTCCAAGATTAGAGGAACGAATACAAGAGGTATGGGAGAAGATTGACGGTATATATGCCAAAAATACAACACACCCACTTCAATACTACATAACAACGCAGGATTATGATTTAGGAAAGACAGAGGCTGCTTACGATGTCAAAAATAATAAGTGGCTGTCTAATTCCCCACCTAGAGAGTTGGAATTTTCAAAATATGCAGACGAATTGAAATCAAAACTAACTAGACTAGATGTAGGTTTTGGTGAACTTAAGCGTGATATTATCGACTACAATGTACTACAGTCAATACCACCGGAGCAGCTTGATGGTGTTGATCAAAAGATACGAGACAAGATAAAAGAAGTAGAATACGATATAGATTTACTAATAAATGCGTATAGTGAAATTAAAGATGCAAGAAACGATGCATTTGGGTTAGATATGTCACCAGATGATATAGCTGAGTATGGCAGGAAGACACATATGCCAGGTAACGTCATCTTTAAGTTTATCGAGCGTTATCACTATCTTGATATGCTGCGCAAAATACGTAAAGGTGTACAAGAGGAGCATACATCAATGCCTGGGATAGAAGATATATTTAACCAGGGTGATATTGATGAACCGGACATAAAAGATAAATTCAGATCTGACGGTACTCCGAGAGCTCGACACATGACAGGCATGACGGGTATTAATAGATCAACAGGTCAAAATTTAATACCTGATATACACAAAGCTGATCCGAACTCTAATAATAAGGTTGATTTATTGTTGAATAAACAGGCAGGTCATTTCGTATTAAACGGTGATGACGTTAAAGGTATAGTAAATACTTTTAGAGTTACTGATCTATCACCAATGACGTCTAAGCGACTAGGTAATACCGGTATAACGATATACTATGACCGTAATTTGAAAAACTACTGTATTAAGAAATAATGGCTGACGAACCACTAAATCCAGATGCTTTTTATGGCGCCGATGGATTGAGATATGCTGATAAAAGTCTCAATTCATGTGAGCGTGACAATTACTATAACTGGTTTGATGAGCAGATAAGCATATACGGTCAGAAGGTGGAGTATTATGTTAATACATATTCACTAACGGATCATGATGCTATATACGGTGAGAATCCTACAGCACAATTTAGTACTCCAGTTGAGATTGTCATGATGTTAGAATTGTCTGAGGACTCTATCATGCTGAGTCAATTTGGACTAGAAAGTGATGATGACGTAACAGCATATATTACTATATCCTCGTTTAAAGCGGCGTTTCCAACAGCCGAAGAACCTAAATCGGGTGATGTGTTTAAACTATCAGAGTACGGCGAGGGTCGCCCTGGAGAAAGAGATGGCAAACTGTTCGAAATCACTCAGCGTATAGATCAAGACAATACAACCATAAATCCTCTTCTAGGTCACTATGCTTGGCAGATTAAAGCTAAGCGGGTAGACTATACATTCAGACAAGGTCTTACTGCCGAAGGTGGATCTGATCAAGTGCATGACAGTTCTACTATTGGAGGCCTTTCTAGCAGTGAGACTAAGAAGTATACCGATACAGTTGATGAGACTAGTAAGTCTGACGTGTTTGATTATACATCATTTGGTGATAATGATGATGTATACGGTGACTACTATTAATTCGACGCGTCGTAGAACTTACCGTAGTCAGGAAGTTTCTCTTTCCTTGCACCAGCAATATATTTGTCAGCTTGTTCGGTACTATCAAATAACAAGTCGAACTTATTACCGGTAGACTCTTTGAACGTATAGTTGATCTTATCCCCGTTACGGGAGATATGGTAGAGGGTCAACTCCTTACCAGATTTAACAAATTCCGTACCTACGATGTAGTGCACTATTCTTCATCCTTCTTTAATTGATTAATTCGCGCGATCATAGACGGTGTTTCTTCCTCTATGTACTTTTGTAACGCGAGAGGCTTCAGCCACGTCTTGTTCTTGTTGAGATCGATCTTAAGCTGGCGTGCCTTTTTCTCTATCAAATCAACTCCTTGGATCAATATAGACCAACGAGACATCTCGTATAGAGATAACTCCTCACCACTGTCTAATTCGATCGGTTCCTTAACATCAATGTTTAATACGTCTGGTATCTTCATAATTTTTAACTATTGCACCAAAGGATTGTCCTATGTACCCGTATATTATAGCGAATACCGAATTTACGTCAAGCTTTATTTTCATTGTCTTTAGAACTTCGATTCCAGACAAGAATACACCTTCGGCACTACTGACTTTGAGGAGCTCTTCTTGTTTTTCTTCGAGAACCTGTACATGCTCATTGATATGTTCCCGTATGCATTGAAATGCGCATTTGATAATTGTACGTAAAATCTCTGTGTACTGTTCATCCGAAATATTACCTGTATTTTTCATTAACTGGCCTTTGCGGTACTGATTATAAAGTTGAGGGTCTAGCTTATTGAGAGCTCTAACCTGCATGTCCAGAATATCACAGTATGAGTCGGCTGATACGTCAGGCTTTAAGGGAGGCGCGATGCTGGAAGGGACAGTTTTAAAGTGCTCGTCCCAATATTGTTCTTTATTATTTTTCATTTACACGGATTGTCTTTTCAAGTTCAACAGGATTAGTTGTCACTGCAGTTTCAATATTAACATATACTACATTACGTTCATCGCAGTGGTCACAGTCAAAGCTGTTATCTATATCTAATCGAATGGGTACTACTGTTCGACCGTCACATGACTGACAGGGT
>Ga0209657_1002579_pt1 | contig 10088 bp, 12 predicted proteins | sample SaaInlV_100m_DNA_FD_184650 | JGI IMG/M metagenome (GOLD analysis project Ga0209657, IMG submission 184650) | Marine microbial communities from expanding oxygen minimum zones in the Saanich Inlet - SI037_S3LV_100m_DNA (SPAdes) (version 2) | ecosystem: Environmental > Aquatic > Marine > Intertidal... | reverse complement strand
AGGATGATTGTAATGCGACCGTTTATATGGTGCAGTTCCTTCTGGATGAATGGCACATAACATTTGTGCGGATTCAAGAATCATCTTGACAACATGTTTGTCACATGCATATTTGGCGGAAACTATTGGACTTTCATCCAGAACAAAAATATTCATAACGATAAACTCTCCATATACAAGTCACGAATAAGTTGTTTCATTCTATCCTTGTCTTTTACTTCTTCTAGTGCATCAACTTCATTATTGATTAGTGTAACAGTATCTTGCGCTAAGTCAACTATTTCTTCCTTAGTCCATTCAGCATTATCAAATTCTTCTACAATTGTAATCTTTGCAACGCCACAATCATATAACATATCCATAAACCTTTCAAATGAATATGGATGTTCTTTATGTTCAACGAATAACTTTACATACGAATTTTCTAGTCCGTCACAATTAAACTTCTCGCTATCAACTGGACCGTCTTTATCGGTGTATTTAATTGCATGGAACATTTTATGAGGATTGGGTATAAATTCAATCTCTCTGGTGTCTGTATCTAATATGTGAAAACCTTTTTCTTCGTGTAGGTCTGCAAATGTAATCTGATATTGCGTTCCCAAATAATAGATATTCTTATTTTCTTGACGACAATGGAAATGACCAGATAAAACCTTTTCAAATCTACTAAACAATGAAGGGTTCATGCCATTTTCATGTTTAACTCCACGCATCACATCATATCCTTGAAGTTCAAGATGACCAATAAGAATTGGTGCAGGTACGGTCTTAATAAAATCAATTGATTTGTCGTAGTTCTCTTTACATACCCAAGGAAGCAATGCAATATCCAAACCGTCAAAATTTAATACTGTCGGTTCTTCGTATAAATGCAAATCATCACCAAACAATTCTCTAATAGAATTAATTGCATTCGTGTTTCGATAATACACATCATGGTTGCCGAGTATACAATGAAGGTCGATTCCTTCTTCTTGGAATCTGTTCATAAACCGTGTTCGTATTTGATTTAATATGTTAAAGTTTACATATTTGCGCCTGTCCATTAAGTCGCCAGCATGTATAACTGTTTTGATGTCGTTCTCTTTTAGATATGGAAAAAACACATCATCAAAGAACTTCATAAAATAATCAAAAAATAGTTGGGAGTCACCACGAGCCCCGAAATGGGAATCGTTCATAATACAAATTTTCATAATCAATCTTCTAGGAATTTATCTAGTTTTTTTTCTTTCTTTTTGGTTGTTGTTTTCTTTTTCTTCTTCTTTGGTGTAAACTTTTCTATATCCGTTTCAGACAGATTAAAGTATTTCATTGTTACATCATTAACTTTATTTTCATCATCTCCTAGTATGTTGTTAATCCATACGGGAAATTCGTTGTATATATCTGCGGCTTCTATTGCTTTGTATTTGATATATGATTGTTTCTTTTCTTTTTGTATTCTTCTTAAAAATGCATAGTATATGATTTGAGTAAAATACGAGAATGGATTTTTTGATTTTTCTGGGTCGAAATTGTGTGCATACATTATACAATTTTCGATTCCATCTCCAATCATTTCTTCCCTATATGGGTAGTTTATGAAGTTTGGTTTGTATGATAAGTGTTCTGCAATTTTAAGAAAACATTCACCAATATAATCAGTCACTGGTGGATTTTTTTCACCCACACTCTCTGATTCTTTTATATCTTTTTTCCATCCAATCATGTGTTGATAAAATTCTTTATTGTTCACATAATGGTTTGAGTCGTCTGCTTTTTTTGTCGTCACTTTATATTCATCCTATATTTTCCCTCTAAAGATAATCATTTGGGTCTTCTGACCAATCCTGCCATTTACATCCGTCTGGTAAATCGTTGTCATCATACTCTAGGTTATTTTCACCGTTTTCCGATTCTTCCATTCCTTGTATGAGTTCTTCATTAATCTCTCCAAACAAAGATTCCAACATTTCACTAGTATACTCAGAACCACCATTAACATTACCTTCTGATGAAGGTGGTCTTAACAATCCATTTGCCATCATCGCAAGAAACATACTTGGTGGAATAGCAAAAGTAACAATGACGCTGTTCGGGTCTATATCATCACTTATTATATCATCTTTATTTTCATTTTCAAGTTCTTCTTGCAATATTTTTTCTTGTAAATCTATTCGTCTTGGCTCATCTGGTCCGTCTGCCATTCTTGCCTTTTCCATTTCATATAATTTGATTACATCTTTTTCTGGATTCATAAAAACGGCAACCCAATCTTTGGGGATGGTAATTTCATTTTTTGTGTCTGTATATTCTAGCCAATCTTTCATGCAGAGGATGTTCTTTTTGTCTAGTCCGTCTGCGGATATAAAAGAAGCCACTTTCATTTCCATTGGTTTGTTTATGACTAGGGTGTTCTTGTCCCCGCCCGTTATTTTTGCAATAACATCTGAACCACTTCTAAGTTTCAATATTTTGTAATTATTTACTTTTGTCGTCATATCTATTTTTCCTTTATATCCTAATAACGATAGAATTAAACTTAAAATTTTCCGACTCATAAATCTTTATCCTTGAAAGAAAGTGTCTTAGTGTATGGTTCTTCCAAGACTTCCAACTAAGGTCGTCCCCAATATCATATAATTTCGCGACATCCTTATTGTCCGATTTTCTCAATTGCCTACCGATACTTTGTAGTACACGGATTCTACTCTTTGACGGAGAGGCAAAAATAATGTTATGTAACCTGCGGATAGAGATGCCTGTGCTAAATGTGCCATATGATGCAATAATAATTGCATCATCTTCTTTCTCTGTAATATGCCTAATTTCTTCTCTAATTTCAACATCTGTTCCACCATGAACGAAAAATACCTTTCTTCCATCTTCGGCACCTTTCCTTATAATACTATGTAGGACTTTTCCATGTTTCTCTACATACTGAAACAAAATTAAAGTATTTCCTTTTAATTTCAGTGCCATATCCTTGATAAAATTGTTTCTCTTGGTGTTTCTTACTAGCCAATCAAGTTCATCTTGATATTTTGCTCTCTTTACTTCTTCTTTTTCTTTATCGTCATATTTCAACAGAATCGTGTCTATTTCTAGTTTAGACAACAAATCCTTATCCATAAGGTCTTTTGTGGATGTAACATTGAAAATTTGACCGAATAGCCCCTCTATTACTAATTTGTGTGTCTGTGATTCGTCCAGCGTCCCTGTAGTTCCTATACGGTAAGGACAATCGTGTAGTTTGGTCATAATAGAAGTGAGTGATTTTGCCTTGAACAAATGGCATTCATCCCCGAACACTGCACCAAAATTATCGAAGTATTCTTTTCTTAACTTATAGATTGATTGCCATGTTGATATGACTACTCTTTTATTTTTGTCTAATTTATCTTTACCCGACATTACGGTATGGCACGTTCCTCTTGCGTTCCAATTTTCTTTCTTTGAATAATCATCGAAATCTGACATCATCTGGGTTACAAGAGAAGTTGTAGGAACAATAATAAGAACCTTTTTGTCTGGTGGAATAATATTCAAATAATGGCGCAAAAGACAATATATCATTAAACTTTTACCAGAGCCAGTAGGAGATAATAACAAACACCTGTCATTGTGCATTGCATGATTTATCGCATTCAATTGATGCTGATGTGGTGTAATATTTTCACCTGAAACCGTAAGGTTCATTAACGATAAAAAGGCATCAATATTAATTTTTCGTTTAGGTTCTTTTAATTTAGAATCTAACTCTAGTGTATAGTTTCGTTCTTCTGCAAACTTTAAAATGTATTCCAATAGTCCTGCATATAGTTCTTCTGTGTACATATTATATAATTTAATTTGCCCGTCCCATACTTTATTCTTAAACGATGGCATATACTGATGACCGGGAACTTTGAATGTGAAGTAGTCAGATATTTCTTTTGCTATCCCTCTTTCACATTCTATTTTTATATTTACCGTATCTTTATATTTTATTTTAATATCACTCATGTAATACTATTTATGGTACAAAATCTTTACCATTTACCTTTATTGTAATTGTTCCATCGGATACATCACCGTCCCATAACACACAGATAATTCCTGCCTCTCTTAGCATTTCTATTCCTGTTTTGACTGGTTCTCTCCACCTATCGTCTGCCAAATTAAAGAACTGTTTATGTCCTACGACTTTTGAAATGCCTGAATGAATAATTGCTCTGGCACAATCTGGACAAGAAAAGAATGGGCAAAACATAAATAACCCGTTAGTTGCTATTCCCTTTTGTGCCGATTTGTAAATGACATTTCGTTCGGCATGTTCTACATAATCATACTTCTGTGGTCTTTCCCATCTTTCGGGTTTATTTTCAAGTTTACTTGAAATGCCGTTTGATGCGCCGATTACAATTCCACCAGAAGAATGAACCAAGACTGCACCGTTTTGTGTGCTTGGGTCATTACTATACTTTAAGGCATGAAGATATGCCTGTTTTAAGTATACCTTATTCATTATGTCCGTTTCTGGATTATACGCCACTGATAAACTTTCTCCAATCGATGGCACCTCTTATACTCCATTGTCTATTATTAATACTTTTTAGAATAGATTCAAGATATGAAACCTTTTCTTTCTGGTATTGCATTTTACCTTTTAGTTTAATCAAATCGTCATCGGCATCCAAGTATAATTGAATATCATTCTTGAGTATCTTGAAAGGAAATACATCCCATCCATAATAATTTAACTGTTCTTGGTCGAGTTTGCCTGTATAGTATTCCCACTTAGTACGCAACAAACTCTTATAGTCCGTTTCCGTCTTACATAATACAAGTTTCTCATCATGAAACATATTAAGATACTTGTTATGTAACTGGGGAATCTTTAAAGATTCTATGTCCAACTCTGTGCCATCTATTGGCATATCTTTGCTTGCCATTTGCTTTATATTACTTAATTCCATATAGGTATTATATACTAAAAAACTAATAAATCAAGAAGAAAAGTATTAAAGTTTCACAACTTCAAATGTGGTATAGGCAAAAGTAGCCGTGACAAGAAGTGGTTCTGTGTCACTGTTAGTAGATGAAAAGTCTATTCCACTTAATGATTTTGGAAAAATGTTCTTAAAGTTCACGGACAAGTTGGCATTCATTGCACTATTTAGAATTGTAATACTGGCATCAGAAAAATGTTGGTTTGTATTTTCTTCATATTCTGAATGGTCTTCAAGATTCCCCATTAATCTCATCCAATCATAGATTTCCAAATAATTTACCATATCTTCATCTACAAGAAATGTAATATCTAAATCTCCATACTCGTATCCTCGACCAGGATGTTTGGCAGGATTGAATCTTGTCGGCTGTATGATTTCACTAAAAGAAAATGCAGGTATGTTACATGACTGGCAGAAGTATGTTACCGAAGGAATTCTTTGTAATGTAAACTTAAATCCTGTAGTCAGGAGAAAATTAGTATTACCTGGCTGCCTCCTAAGAATATTCTTCTCATAGTTTCCTGCAATTTTATCACTTTCTTCTATAGCCATTGTATACTGCCTCCGTTGTTATCTATATTTATATAAAAAAAGAACCACCCGAAGGTGGTCCTTTTCTCTTTAAACTTCTACAGGGGGAGAGAAGTTTAATTAATTACCATGAAGATTATCGACTCTAAAGATTCGATAATATTGGTTGTTACGGGTTGACGCCGAATTATGTGGGTCACTAATTCCTGTACCAACATTTACGAATGGGTTGTTTGCCATTCCGTAACGAGTCTTGAACCCGATTTTTGGTTGGAAAGTGTTTTCACCAACCGCACGAACCATTTGTAGTGGAACGTAAGGACAGTAGAAAAGACCTGCATCATAAGGTGAAGTACCTTTGTAACCTACGCAACAGTAATCTCTTGCTTTAACATTATTACCCGCACCTGTGTAAGGGTCAATGTAAACTTTCAATTTACCGTTAAGTACACCTGCAAATGTGTTACCTGTGTCATCGACAGTCAGGTTAGTAGCCATTGCTGGTGAGATTTGTAGCATACCACTCATTGCGAGTGCTGAAGCAACATCTGCTGAAACGATAACGAAGTTACCTTTTCCGCGACGAGTTTCTTTAGCGATTACATTACATTCTCGTTCGATTTGATAGAGAAGACCACGCCATCGTTCTGCACTCCATCGACCGTCTGAGTCAGCGTTTAGGTCGTAAACACCACCAACACCACGACCACCTGAAAGTTCACTTGGTAGGTTGTCAGTTACTAGGTCACCAGAAGTTGCACCTGTGATACCAGAAACACTTGAAACACCACGACCAGCAAGGTCCATGTGTTGTCCACCAAGTTTAGCATTCTTGTAGATTACACGAATAACTTCGCGGTTGATTTCTGCAAGAATTTCAGTGCTAAGAATGTTAGCAAGTTCAGTCTCTGCATCGAGTCCGTGAACGGCCTTGAGGTCTTGAGCGAGTTCAGTTGTGTATTCTGCTTTCAATGCACGAGTTTTTGCTTCTACAGCAGTTCGTTCAATGCTGAATGCCATTTCGTTGAAATTGTTAGCAGTTGCATCACCGAGGCGTTCTGCTTCAGTCCGAGCCATACCAGATGTTACTGCGTATGAACCACCTGCTGTTGTACCAGCATCTGCGAATAGTGGGTCGCTGTTGCCACCGTCTGCTGCGAATGCGGCAGTACCACCAGCGAATGCTGTACCTGCTTCGTTATGTAATGCTTCTGTACCACCTTGTGTAGTATATTTGGAGCGCATTGCAAAGATAAGTCCTGTAGGACCTGTCATTGGTTGCACACCTGCTACATCATATGCGATAAGGTTGGGCATTGCACGGCGAACAAGTGAGATAAGAATTGGGTCATATCCCTGCATACTGCTGTTATTGTTTGCTGTTGCAAGACCAAGACCATCACCACCTGCGTTAGCCGGTGATGCTTCATTTAAGTTGTTTGTTTCACGAATTGCATTCTCTTGGTTTTCCAAAAGAATAGCAGTTACGCTTTTACGATAATTGTCCTGAATGCCAGCCATGTCAGGGTGTTCTAATACAGGATTCCACTTTTCTTTAAGTAGGTCTGCTTGTCCTAAGTTTGTGTCCATTTGAAAATACTCCTTTTACGATTTATCAAATTTAAATTTTCTGTTACATCTATTATGTATAGTTATAGATTTTTACGATTACTGCTGATTACTTATCTTTAAGTTGTTGACTTAATGACCTGACATACCTGCCCATTACGCCATCAACATTTTGCGACATTGCATTTTCGTCAATCATTCCTGTTTCATCATAGTTTGATGCTTCTGGATTTGATTTGTCGAAATAACTTTCCTTGAGGATGTTTAGTTTATCTTTGTATTGTTCTTCAGATTCAAACTCTACACCTTCTGCTAATGAACGAAGTTTTTCAACTTCTGTGTCCACAAGACCTTCTGTTGTTTCGTTGAAAACTTCTTCACAACGATGCTCCAGAATTGATTTACGAAGTGAAATGTTATTTTCCATTTCTTCGTTTACTTGACCTTCAAGTTGTTCAATCTTTGTTGCCATTCCATCGATAAGGTCATACTTTTCGTTTGGAACATCAACATAACAACTTTCAAATAGTCCTTTAAGACCGTGAATGAAGTTTTCCGCAATATCACCACGAATACCTCGTTCGATTGCAAGTTCGTTTGTTTCCATCCATTCTTCGACAACATATCCAAGATAGTCGTCAAGTCGTTCGGTTAGTTCTTTACGAATACTTTCTACATTTTCAGTCACAACTTTGTCGTGGTCTTCTCGTAGTTCTTCTTCAATTTCGTTAATGCGAGTTGAAATAGCCGCCTCAAAAATTGTGGTTGCTTTTTCTTGAAATTCTTCGGATAGTTCTTCACCACTAAAAAGGATTTCCATGTGTTCTTTCTTTAGTTTATCTAATTTAGAACTTGCTTTGGAAGGGGACATCTTTGGTTCTTTTGCCTTTTTCTTACCTTTAGCAGTTGGTGTGGCTTTCTTTCCTTCGGCATCTTGATTGTCATCGACATCAAGAATGACTTCTGATTCTTTGACTTCTTCGTCATCATCATCATCATCTTTTTTGCCCTTCTTCTTATCTAACCAAGGGGGAAGTTTACCTTCTTTGACATCATCATCGTCATCATCATCGTCTGAATCGTCATCATCGCCTTTGTCCTTACCCTTTTTCAAGAATGCAGGAGGTACTTTACCTTCTTTGACATCATCATCGTCTTCGTCTTCAGTGTCATCTTCAGATTCTTCGATTTCTTCTTCGTCATCTTCTTTAGATTTCTTTGCTTCGAGCAAATCCTCTAAGATTTCGTCTGATGTTGTATCTTCTTCAAGGCTTCTTTTGTATTCACCTTCAAGAATTTCTTTTGCTGTCGCAATGGGGTCTTTATAGTCCATTTTAAATTACTCCTTGTTTCCTGTTTAAGTATTCTATAATAGTAGTTTTACTCTATAATAGTAGTTTTATTTATATTAATTACAACTTTGACATGAATCTATTGAATACCAATAGTTTCTTCTCTTCTAACTCTTTCCTAGTTGCACTTTCGATTAATTCTTTATATGATTCTATTTCTTTTGCACGAATAACTCCATTGTCCCAAACCCACTCCTTACCTTCCATAATGCCATTTACAAAGGCATCTGGTGCAGATGGGTCTGATACAATATCGACTGCCGCCAACATAAAATCGCCTTGAACTTCATTGATACCATTTCGTTGTTTCAACGAACCCATACCTCTTGAAGATACTCCTAATTTTGCACCTTCGTCCATAAGACTTTTTACAATCTTACCATATGGTGTGTCGAGAATCTTTGCCTTACCAATAACATCTGCACCTTCGATTTTCAACTCTTTGATAATATGAGAAACTCTTTCGAGGTTTACACTTGGTCCTTCTGGGTGTCCAAGTTCTCCCATTGCTCTGTTATTTTTTACATAGGTTTCGTTATACCTTTGCACTTCATCCATTAAGGTTTTCTTTGGATATACTCTACCGTTACGATTCTTCTTTTCGGATTGCATAAAAATACCTTCGATAAAGTAATTTGAACTACCTTCTTTGGTATCTTCCTTGATGTAGTGTACATCGACAAGATGTTCTGTTATTAGAAACATTTTAATTAATCCCTTTGTTTTTCACGCTTTTGTCTGTCATTTAGACCTTTGATTCGTTCTTGTGATACTGCAATCTTTTCTTTCTCTTTTGCAATATCTACGTCAGTGGCTTCTCCTACTGGGTCTTCTTTACCAGTTTCTTTTTCTGCATCAGATTTCCAATTCTTATCGATATAGTTGTAGAATTCTTTTTTCTTATCACCTTCGAGTTGACCTGGTTCTGTTACACCGAATTTCTTTAATGCAGATTTGTAGAATTTCTTATATGCTTCTTTATCACCTTCTCCTGCTTCGTTGCAATCGGCACGACCTTCGTTGAATGTTTCGTCCACGAGTTCTATTGTCTTTTCTTCTAATGCCTGTTCGGTTCTACTATACAGTAGACTGTTTAAACAACTCTTGGCGTCGAGTAAGTTCTCCGAAATTACGGCATCTATAATTTTTGAAACATTCATCTGAATTATCCTTTAATTTTCTTTACGGCAAAATCTACCATATTGCTAAAACCTTTTTTACTTGCGGAAAGCGAATTTCTTAAAGTAGTCTGATTATCTTTATTTAGCGAATCGTGAAGTTCTATAAGCCGATTTGCTGATTTCTGGGTAATTTTAACAACATCACCGTTATTGCAAACAAAATTGGATTCATTACCGTTAATAGAGGCATCTATAAGGGATTCTGATATCTCTGTGCTTTCTTGTTGCACATCCTCGACTGGTGTCGAATGGGATATAATATCCTGTGCAATATCTTGTGTACGAACACTTACTGCATTTTGAATCTTATTCATGGCGGCGGAATTAAATGCGTCCTTGAATCCAGAACCATCTTTGTTTAATACCGATGACACCATCTTATTTAATAGTGGTTTATTTTTACTCATTATTAATCTCCTTCTTCCCCTTCTCCGTATGCGCCTTGTTTATCTTCACCTTGCATTTGACTGTCAATA
>Ga0209657_1002565_pt1 | contig 10117 bp, 10 predicted proteins | sample SaaInlV_100m_DNA_FD_184650 | JGI IMG/M metagenome (GOLD analysis project Ga0209657, IMG submission 184650) | Marine microbial communities from expanding oxygen minimum zones in the Saanich Inlet - SI037_S3LV_100m_DNA (SPAdes) (version 2) | ecosystem: Environmental > Aquatic > Marine > Intertidal... | reverse complement strand
CAATTGCTTGATTTACCATAAATCCTTGATCATGTTCATTAGCTAATACCATAGAACCATCTTCTTGTTGTACCAATTTTCCAACTCCTTGAGGTAATGCTGTTTCATAATTAATTGGTGCAGGAGTATTCAGTCCAGCAGCACCCATTTCTTTAATTTTGAGTTTTCCTTCTTCAGTCATTTTATCCATTGACCATGCAGGCTCCCACACAATTTCAATATTGACATTATTTACTCCAGGTACTTTTTTGGCAAATCTTGTTGCATCTGCAACTAAAGTCTCATGTAAAGGACAACCCTGTGTAGTCATTGTCATTTTAATATCAACATCATTATTTTCTTTAACATCAATTCCATAAATTAATCCCATTTCTACAATGTTTAGAGGGACTTCAGGATCCATGCATTGTTTAAGTGAATCCTCAATTGCTTGTGTAGAAACAGTACTCATATTTTAAATTGGAGTTTGGAAAACAATAAAAACTTTCTATTAATTAGCTTGAATTAATCAAAAATGTACTGAATAAATTTTACTTAATATAAAATTGATTAATTAATGAAGCATAAATCAATCAAATTATGAATATTGATGTTTTTGTATTAGCAAGATTAGGTAGTTCAAGACTACCCAAAAAACATTTTAAAAATATTGGAGAAAAATTAGTTATTGATCACTTAATACATAGAATAAAAAAAGCTAAAAAAATTAGAAAAATAATAATTTGCACTACAGAACTAAAATCAGATGATGAATTAGTCGAGTATCTTAAAAAAAGAAACATAGAAGTTTTTAGAGGAAATAACAAAGATGTTATTAAAAGAATTCAAGATGCTGCAGAATATTTCAAAACAGATGTCATTATTGATGTAGAAGGAGATAAAATTTACACAGATCCTAAATACATAGATGTTATAGCAGACAAATTTCAAAAATCACAAGTAGAATATATTACAGGTAATGATTCATTAACAAAATTTAATCCTAGTCATGGAATTCACGGTGTAATTCCTGCAGGTTTCCATATTAGTGCAATAAAAAAAATGTATAGATTAAAAAAAGTTGAAAACACAGAAACAGGTTATAGGGAATTTTTCTTACGAGATGAATTTAATGTAGAATATATCATTCCAGAATTTATCAATAGATTTCCAAAAGGAATTAGATTATTTTTAGATTATCAAGAAGATTTACAGATGGCAAGAGAAATTTTTAAAGAAATTGGAAATGATTTTGATACAAATTCATTGTTAAAATTTTTAGAAAAAAAACCAGAATTATTAAAAATAATAGAGCCAGTCATTGAATTATGGGTGGAAAATTATGAGTTAGAAAAAACTGATTTAAAATAAAAATTAAAAGTATTATTATTCAAATTAAATTAGACATCTAACATTTTTCTATTTGAAAAAGGATGACCAATGTGTTTTCCATTAATTATTTCACCATATTGAGGAGGACGATATAATTTATTTATTGAATCAAAACTATAATTATCTAAAAGATCAGTTTTACAAAAAAATGCATTAATACCATTATTATCACAACCAACTAATGTATACCCTTTTAGAATTGCTAAATTATTCAATGCCAGTAAACTAGCTCCAAAATAATTAGTGCCATCCCAAACAGATTCAGAATTATATGGTATAACTTTGCTTTCATTAGGCGGTATAGATGAATTATATTCAATTACAACTACACGTGGAAAATAATCAACAAGAGATTTCCAAACCCAGTAATCATTAGAATCTATATCAATTGACAATAAATCAAAATGAGTAGGAACATTATATTTAGTAAATAGATTTTGAATATTTTCTGCAGTTATACGTTCATTTTTAATATCAAATTGAAATGATTTAGTTCTTTTATTTCTAGAAATAATTTTTTTGATAAACTTGATATCTTTTTTTAGATTTTTTTGAAAACCAATATTTTTGTTTAGCCATGCTTTTTTTAGTACATTTGAAACATGAATTTTATCATCAGATCCATAATCCATCATCAAGCCTGTCCAATTTTTTTTCTCTAAAAGATAAGCAGTGTTACTTTCAAAACCATCACCAACTCCAAATTCTACAGAAAATTTGTTAGTAGTTCCGATTTTTGAAAAAATATAATCAATTATTCCATCTTCTCCATTTTGTGAAAAAAATTTTTTTTCATATTCATTAATTTTGAATTGATTATTTAGATTCATTTCAATACATCTTACAAATTAATTTTGTTAATTATTTAAATAATTTTTCTATTGATTCTTCAAAAGGAGCTGTAGCAATTCCTTTTTCTGTAATAATACCAGAAATTAATTGGGGAGGAGTCATATCAAATGCAGGGTTTATTACATTAATATCATCAGGAGCAGTTTTTTTATCACCAATCCCAGTTACTTCAGAACCTTTTCTCATTTCAATAATTACATCTTCAGCTTTAGTGTTCATATCAATTGTAGATAATGGTGCTGCAACATAAAATGGAATTCCATGTTGTTTAGCCATAGTTGCTACTTGATAAGTTCCAATTTTGTTAAAGACATGGCCAGTCTTTACAATTCTATCTGCACCTACTACAACTTTGTTTACTAATCCATTTGCCATGGAATATCCAACTGCAGTATCAGGAATTAAACTAACATCAAATCCGTCATGTTTTAATTCAAATGTTGTTAATCTAGAACCTTGTTGGATAGGTCTTGTTTCAGTAGCAATAACTTTAACATTTTTTCCACTTTCTCTAGTTGCACGAATAACTCCTAATGCAGTACCATAAGCAACAGTAGCTAAAGCACCGGCATTACAATGAGTCATTATTGTATCGTTATCATCAAAAAGAGGAGCACCATTTTTTCCCATTGATTTGTTAATTTCAATATCTTCATCAGCCATTTTTTTAGCAGTTGAAATTACTAATTCTTTAATTTCTTCAACTGAATTTCCAGTTTTTGCAACATTCATTATTTTTTCTAATCCCCAACTTAAATTAACAGCAGTAGGTCTAGTTGCAAATAAAATATTTTTTGCATTTTCTAAATCAGAAAGTAACTGATCCTTTGTCTGGGCTTTACTTTGTAAAACTGCCAATCCTAATCCAAATGCTCCTGAAACTCCTATTGCTGGTGCACCTCTAACGATTAGAGTTTTTATTGCATTTGCAACTTGATTAAAATCATCATATTCTACAAAAATTAATTCATTAGGTAATTTAGTCTGCTCAATCATTATTACTTTATTATTTTTCCACTCCACTGTTCTTAAATCAACAATATTTTCCATGTTTTCATAAAAATTAGGCTTTTTAAAAATCAATAGTAAAAATATAGTGTAGATAGATATTTTATTGAACATAAAATATTCAAATTATTGGAATTTCAAGATTTTAAAAAAATAGATAGTGAAAATATGCATAAAGTCTATGAAGATTGGCCTAACATATCAAGAACATATTTTGAGAAAGATTTTGAAAAAATTAAAGTTTCTAATATTAATCATATCGTCTTCGTAGGAATGGGTGGTTCTGGGGCATTAGGAGATATTTTTTCAGCTATTTTATCAAAAACAAATTTGCATATTAGAGTTGTAAAGGGATACAATCTACCAAAAACAGTTAATGAAAATACATTAGTTGTCACTATTAGTATTTCAGGAAATACTGATGAAACAAATACTATTTTGGAGAATGCCAGTAAATTAAATTGTAAATTAATTGCATTTTCATCAGGAGGTAAAATGGAACAGTTTTGTAAAGATAATAATATTGAATTTAGAAAAATTGACAAATTTCATTCACCTAGGGCATCATTTCCATCATTTCTATTTTCAATTTTAAATGTCTTATCACCAATTATCCCAATTCAAGAAAAAGATGTTCAAGATACATTAAAAAAATTGGAAGAAGTAAAGAAACAAATTTCAAAAGAAGATCTCTCTGAAAATAACATAGCAATTTCATTAGCAAAATGGATTTCAAATATACCATTAATTTATTTTCCATGGGGACTAGAATCAGTTGCAATAAGATTCAAAAGTTCTTTACAGGAAAATTCAAAAATTCATGTAATTATTGAAGATGTTGTAGAGTCTTGTCATAATGGAATTGTTGCATGGGAGAGAAAATCAAATGTCCAACCTATCATGATTAGAGGAAGGGATGATCATTTCAAAACAAAAGAAAAATACAAAATACTTACAGAATATTTTCATCAAAATAAAATTGAATATAAAGAAATTTTTTCAGTTGAAGGAAACATTCTAACAAAAATTATCAGTTTAATTTATCTTTTAGATTATGTTACTATATACAAATCAATTTTGGAAGGAATTGATCCATCTCCAGTTAAATCTATTGAATATATTAAAAAAAGGATCAATAGTCAAGAAAAAATTGATTGACAATTATTTAAAAAAATTGTTAAGGAAGACATATGTAAAAATGATTAACATATATCAGATTATTCTAACATAATAATAATGAAAATTATTGTAACAGGAGGGGCAGGATTTATTGGAAAACATCTAGTTGAGTTCCTCATAACAAAAGGAATCAATGTTACAATTTTTGATAATTTTTCCAATTCTAAAAAAAATTCTATTATATATCTTAAAAATCAAGGTGTAAAAATAATAGAGGGAGATATTACAAAAATACAAGAGATTGTTAATGCAGTAAAAGATCAGGACATGGTAATTCATTTAGCAGCAAAAATTTCAGTAGAGGAATCAATTGAAAATCCTTCTGAAACATTTTACACTAATGTGGATGGAACAAAAAATGTATTTATTGCCTGTAAAAAAAATCATATCAAAAAAATGATTGTATCTTCATCTGCTGCAGTTTATGGAGAAAGTTTACCAAATATCAAATTAACAGAAAAATCAGAAACACATCCAATTTCCCCATATGGAGAAAGTAAAATAATGATGGAATATGAAATAAAAAAACTTGTTGAAAAATATAATGTTAATTGTATTATCTTAAGATTTTTCAATATTTTTGGAATAGGTCAATCATCAGAATATGCAGGGGTGATAACAAAATTCATAAAAAAAATTGAAATGAATGAACCACTTGAAATATTTGGAGATGGTATGCAAACAAGAGATTTTGTTTCAATAAAGGATATAGTTAATTCAATTTATGATGCAATGAAAAATGGAAAAAATGGAACATATAATGTTGCAAGTGGAAAAGGGATAACAATAAAAAAACTTGCAGAATTAATGATTTCTTTATCCAAAAAAGATTTAAAAATTATTTACATCGATACAAAAAAAGGGGATATTAGATTTAGTGAAGCAGATATATCTTTAGCAAAAAATGAGTTACAATATTTACCAAAATATGGAGTAGAAAATGTTAAAAATCTTTTAAATTAGATAAATAATAGAATTGATAATTATAAAAAAATGTAAAAGTATTTTCATGGTACAGACTAATCTAAAATAGATAAAAATGATTTGTTGTATAATTCAAGCACGAACAGGCTCAACGAGATTACCAAAAAAAGTAATACAGAAAATTGATAACAATTTAACAGTTCTGGATTATGTAATAAATCAAGTAAAATGCTCTAAAAAAATTGAAAAGATTGTTGTTGCAACAACGGATTTAATTGAAGATAATTCAATTTGCAAATATGTTAATTTACAAAAAATTGAATATTTTAGAGGTTCTTCAGAAGACGTACTGGATAGATTCTATCAATGTGCAAAAAAAAAATCTGCTAAGACCATAATAAGGATTACAGCAGATAATCCTCTAATTGATCCAAACATTATTGATAAAATAATTGATGAATATAAAAATAAGAAATGTGATTTTATAACAAATACATTACACAGAACATTTCCTTATGGAACAGAAGTTGAAGTTTTTTCTTTTGAAAGTCTTGAAAAAGCATGGAAAAATGCAAAAAAACCTTCTGAAAGGGAACATGTTACACCTTTTATCCGCAATCCAGAAAACAAGTTTATTTTAAGTAACATTGAACATCAAGAAGACATTTCTCATTTGAGATATACCATAGATAGGATGGATGATCTTAAACTAGTAAAAGAAATCGTAAAAAATATTTTGACAAGGCCAATATTACTTCAAGATGTAATCAAACTACACAAAAATAAACCAGAAATATTTGAAATTAATAAAAATATCAAACATGACGGATATTTTTTGTCTTTAAAAAAAGATAAGAAATATTTTAAATCTAATAACAATGAGAGTCCATAATGAAAAAAATTAAGTTATTTGATCCTTATACAGATAAATTTGAGAAGATTGCAATAAACCGAGTTTTAGAGAGTAATTTTTGGGCATCAGGAGAGGGTAATGGCAATGTAAAAAAATTTGAAGAAAAATTTTCAAAATATGTAAATTCAAAAAATTCTGTTGCAGTAAACAGTGGAACAGCAGCTCTTAATTTAGCACTATCAATGTATGACATAAAAAATAAAGAAGTGATTTTACCATCATTATCTTTTGTTTCAACTGCAAATGCAATAATAGAAAATCAAGGAATTCCAAAATTTGTAGATATTGATGAAAAAACATTATGTATTGATCCTAAGAAAATATTAGAATCAATATCAAATAAAACAAAAATCATTTTACCGGTACATTTTGGAGGATTTTCTTCAGATCTTACAGAAATTTCAAAAATATGTAAGAAAAATAAAATTTATTTAATTGAAGATGCAGCACATGCAGCTGGTTCATCATACAAAAATAAAAAAATTGGTAGTCATGGAGATTTAGTTTGTTTTAGTTTTCATCCCGTCAAAAATCTTGCAATGCCAACAGGTGGATTAATTTCAATAAATTCTAAAGATCATATAAAAATCTCAAAAATTCTTAAAGAAAAACGGTGGTGTGGAATAACTAGTAGAAAAGGTGTTGATTATGATGTGAAAAGTATCGGTTGGAATTATTATATGAATGAATTTTCAGCAGTAATTGGAATTGAACAATTAAAAAAATTAGATAAAACAAATCTACAAAGAAAGAAAAATGCAAAAAAATATTTTGAACAAATTTCATTGGATGAAAAAATGCCTTTTGATAAAGAATGTTCATATCATTTTTATTGGGTAAGAGTAAAAAATAGAGAGAAATTTAGAGAGAACTTATTAAAAAAAGGAATTGAGACAGGTACACATTACAAACCAATTCACAATTTTAGTTTGTACAAATCTAAAATCAAATTATCCATAACAGAAAAAATTGGAAAAGAGATTGTTACGCTTCCAACACATCCAAACATTACAGAAAAAGATTTAGAAAAAATAATTAAAACAGTAAATCAATTTGTTTAATTTAACAATATTTGTTAGAAATTTGTTTTTTCAAAAATTCTAATATGAGAAATTAAATCAGATAATTGTTTTGTGTCAATAGATGTTGAGGCATCTGGGCCTTTTGAATTTTCAAGTTTAACATGTTTTTCAATAATAATTTGTTTAGATTTTTTTTGTTTTTTCAAAATTGTAAATAAAATTGGTGCCGTAATCCCCATTGTATGATCAGAAAAACCATCAAAATTGACAGCTTTCTTCCAATTAATTTTATTAAAATTCAAAGGATAATCAGAAATGCAATAACAAAAAGTAACTTTATTTTTTAAAAAGATATTTTGAAGTTTTTTCTTATCTCCACCCATGCCCATACTGATTATGATATGTTTTTTGGTTGTAGCCTTATTTTGTAATGTTTCAAGAGCAAAAGGATCTTTTAATAGACAAGTTCTTGATGCAACCTTATATCTTTTCACACCTAAAGATTCCAAAAATGTGACGGCTTCAGGATAAAAAGCACTGCACATAAATTCAATTCCAAATTCATCAGAAATTTTTTTAATTTTTTCAGCTTTGTTAAATGTTAATTCAGATTTCTTAATAGTGGACCATTCAGGATGTGTTTCTGAATAAAGATCTTTTGCTCGCCACATTTGAAATTTTACTGCGTCAGCACCAGCAATTTTGCACTCTAAAATAATTTTTTTAGCGATACTTAATTTTCCTTCCCAATTTGAACCAATTTCAGCAACTATTATTGTTTTCAATAGAATTTATCAGAAAAAGAAAAATTTAACTGTTTTAAAAATTAAAAAAAGTATGAAAAATAATAATTTGAGTATCAGTATACATCCTGTCAAAAAATCAGATTCTAATTTTCTATATGAATTACTAAAAGAACGAGATTCCAGAGCTAATATATCACATAAAAAAATGCCTTCAATCAAACAACATGAAAAATTTATTCAATCAAAACCATATTCCAAATGGTATATTATTCAAAGTTCAAATAATGATATTGGATCAATTTATCTAAGTAAAAATAATGAGATAGGAATTTTTCTTATTAAAAAAAACCAAAATGAAGGAATTGGAGCCAATGTCTTGAAATTATTAATGGAAAAAAATCCTAAAATTAGATATTTAGCAAATGTAAACCCTAAAAATAAAAAATCAATTGAATTTTTTAAGAAAAATGGATTTAAACTAATTCAACACACATATGAACTAGAAAAATAATTTACTAGATTAAATTTTTAAAGATATTTTTTAATTCATTAATTGGGATATTTGGAACTACATCTGAGGAATATTCTTCCATCCCATCTAATTTTTTTATATTTTGATAGGATTCATTAATTCCATTTGGATGAAATGTTGAATAGTGAGGCGGTGTTATTATATACAAATTTTCATATTCCCAACTATAACGAATTTCTTCTTTATTGATTAAAGTTTCATGCAATTTTTCTCCAGCTCTTATTCCAATATTTTTCTCGCCAAAATTACCAATCATTTCTTGTAATGCATTTTTTACATCTAAAATTGAATATGCTCTTAATTTTGGAATAAAAATTTCTGAACCTTTTCCTAATTCTGAAGCAGTTAAAATAAAATCTAATGCCTCATCCATAGTAATACTAAATCTAGTCATATGTGGATCAGTAATTGTAAGTTCTATTTTTTGTTTTAATTGTTCTATAAATTTTGGAATTACCGAGCCACTACTTCCTACAACATTTCCATATCTGAGTGCAATAAATTTAGTTGTATGTTTTTTTGGATCTAGATAATTATTTGCAGTTACAAATAATTTTTCCATTAATAATTTTGTAGCACCATATGTGTTAAGTGGTGAAACTGCTTTATCAGTACCTACACAAATTGCTTTTTTAACATTATTTGTTAAACATGCATCAATTACATTTTGTGAGCCTATTACATTTGTTTTAATTGCTTCAAATGGATTGTATTCTATTTTTGGAACATGTTTTAAGGCAGCTGCATGAAAAACAATATCAATATCTTCAGTGGCTCTAACTAATCTTTCTTTATCTCTAATATCACCTAACAAAAATCGTAATTTTGAATTGTTGAAAACACTTTCCATTTTAATTTGGTTACTTTCATTTCGACTAAAAATTCTAATAGTATCAACATTTTTTTCTAATAATCTTGTAGTGAGTGCTTGTCCAAGTGAACCAGTACCACCAGTAATGAGAATTTTTTTACCATCAAACATAGATTTTTCTTTATAACTATTCTAAAAAACCTTACTTATTATAATTAAAATTAATAAGATTTTAAAATTGATGCAAATTTTTCTGAAGCTGTTCCAGGATTAGCCATAAATTGATCAACATAATTATCAGCATTATTTTGAAGAATACTTTGAAAATTCTCATCAAATAAAAATTTCTCTAAACTATTCTCTAAATTATCATTATTTGTTACTGTAAAAACAGCATTACTTTGTATATGTTCAAACTCTGGAATTATTTTGTTAAAATAAACATTCATTGTAGGTTTTCCTAAAATCATAGATTCAAGAAGCATTGTGGGAGTGGCATGAATTTCTGGAGTTAAAACCAGTACTGCATCTACACTATTTATGGTATCAATTAGTGGAGTCCATAAATAAATAGGAATAGAAGCATTATAATTTTTTATTAATAATTTAATTTCTTCATTATGTTGTAATTGACTAGGATGTAATTTTACAATAATTTTTACATTATCAAATGTTTTAATTATGTCAAGTGTTTTTTTAATTATTTTATTGAATTCTATTTTTAGATTTGTGCTAGATTGTCCATTAATATCATTAATA
>Ga0209657_1002552_pt1 | contig 10152 bp, 10 predicted proteins | sample SaaInlV_100m_DNA_FD_184650 | JGI IMG/M metagenome (GOLD analysis project Ga0209657, IMG submission 184650) | Marine microbial communities from expanding oxygen minimum zones in the Saanich Inlet - SI037_S3LV_100m_DNA (SPAdes) (version 2) | ecosystem: Environmental > Aquatic > Marine > Intertidal... | reverse complement strand
CTGTTTCTTGCTTGCAACACAGAGTCTGGCGCTTTGAATGCAACAGTTCTTAATACATCCTCACCAAATTTAGCAGTGTTAAATCCAGTTGCATCTTCTATTTTTTTGTTTAAATTTTGTGCAGCAAGTTTGACTGGAGGAGTAAATCCTTTGCCTTCAGGTATTTGTACCATATCTTCAGCCTTTGTAATCTTTCCTAGATTACCTAGCTCACCAGTTTGTATGGCTTTCATCCCAGCCTCTGCTCTTCTGGCTTGGTTAAAATTCTTTGCTAGTCTGCGACCAGTCTTTATATCTCTATTGAATTCACCACCCACACCTACAGCACTAGGCGCTGCAATTACACCAACAGTAGGACCAGCAATAACTGCTTCTTCAAGTATGTCTTGCATACCCTCTGAAGTTCCTAGCTTGCCAGGCTGTACACTAGTACCAATCTGTAGTGCTTTCTGTCCAGCTTCAGTAGCCATCTCAGTTCCAACAAGACCACCTAAATATTTAGAACCCTTGCCTACACTCTTAAGCAAAGACTGTCTGTTTGTGTTTACTAATTTTTGTAATGATTTCTGTGTAGCTTTCAGCCCACCGTTGCCAAAAGTTTTTATGATTGCATCTGATGTACCCCTAGCTCCCCTGATCGGTGTCAATAAATCTAAGTAAGTTACACCACCAGCAACAGTAGCTGCTTTAATTTTCTCAGCTCTAGTTAATTCTCTGCCAGCCAGGTCCTCGTGTTCTTGCAGTGTGTCTGCAAAGTTAGCATTATAAGTAGTGGCTGCGGTTGTGAAGTTAATAGCTTTACCAACCAGCTTAGCTATTGGATTAGGTATGGCTTGCATAACACTACCAACAGCAAAACCTAGCATAGGTATTACTGTATTCATAGAGTTGAGTGTAGCTTTTTCTTTCCACCATTCAAATGGCTTTTCAGTTTCTAACAGTCTCTCTGGATACTTAGGTTTGTATCCAGTCATAGCTCTTCTCTGCCTTTCAGCAAAAGAAGTTACAGCTTCAGACTCTAGACCAAAAATGTCACCAAGGTTTTCTATACCTTGTGACTGCATCTGTAAGTAAGAAGGAAGAGCAGCCTTTCGAGCGTTGAGTTTTCTTACTCTTTCCTCATCATCAAATATACTAGCCATCTATTTCCTTATGTGTAATTCTCTTCTACATAATCTATTGCCATTTCCACAGCTTCAGCTTCTCCCATTCCAGCGTTGTTAGGGTCATTTGATATTGCTATGATTGCTTTGGCAACAAGCATATTCAATGCTTTCAACTCATCATCACCAGCACCCATCATAGGAATAGCACTATCAAATCTTTCTTTGACTAGCTCAGCAACAGATAGTGCAAGGTTAGTTGGTGTCATCTTTCCATACTTGGACTTAGCACTTGCTGCTGTGTTGGCTATTTGCATATCAGATATTAATCCAGCTTGGTATTCTTCACTGTCTCTCCATCTCTGAGAAGATGTTTGTCCAGCCAGCTTAGCTTTCTCATAATCTTTTTTGGACATAGACATATCACCCACTAAGTCAGTAAGTCTTTGTAGTCTTGTGTCGTTAGGATTACTACTGAATGTCTTATCCCAGAATCCATCCTCACCCATTCTTTCCCAGAATCCAAGACCAGCAACTCTTTCAGTCTCTGCTTTAGCATCACTGACTTTTTTAGCTTGAGCACTCTCAAGAGTCTGAGCTGCCATCATCTTCTCTATCTGCAGCTTTCGTTGGTTCTCCAGCTTCTGGGCACGAGGGTCAGTACCTGGTACCATACCTGATCCGTAAGCTCCAGCACCAAGCTGACCAACTCCAAGACCAGTAGCAGTAGCTCTCATAGGAGAGAACTGCCTCATTCTAGGTGAGTTGGGATTGATTGGGTAGGAAGATTTTGTATTTGGTTTAGTCCATAGATAACTAGGCTTTGTATAAGCCTGATGACCTTTAACACCTTGAGCACCAGGAAATATTTTCTTTAATTTTTCACCAGTCTTACCAAATCCCATAAGTTTCTTTAACTTATCTGAATTTTTAATTGCACCGAGAGCAAGTTTACCACCACCATATGCAGCTTTAAGTCCATATGTAGCTGGTATTGCCATACTACCATAGAACAAAGCATCACCAGCTTTACTAGCTAGTGACTTATCACTCCACTTAGGTTCTGCGCTGGCTGCATCTGGTATCCAAGTACCACCTCCAGCATTACAAGCCGATTGGCTTTTTACTCCTGTGTCTTTTCCTCCGAGCATACATACTCCAGCCATTATCTTTCTCCTTTATGTTTGTTCATTATCTACCACCTACATATCTATAGCTATCATACTTTGGTGTACTTGTTTTTGTTTTTGATGTACTTGTTTTTGATTTTGATGTACTTGTTTTTGATTTTGATGTACTTGATTTTGGTTTGCTTACTTTGGCTGCTTTGTTTCTATTGATTGTATTTGCAACCACCGCTTCTATTGCAGCATCACTGTAAGGTGCTGGGTCATATGAGCCATCATACTCATAGCTATCAACATTCATTCTTGGAGGTACATACGGTTGTGGTTCAAACACAGATACCTCAGTCTTAGCATCTTTAGCTAATCCTTCAAAGAATGGGTTGTATTCAGAAGGGTCTATGCCACCACTCTCTCCATACATCTGTCTAAAGAAATCTTTATTTGTACTTAAAGGAACTGGAGGAGCTGGCTTTGCATAATCATCTATGCCTAAGTATCCAGTGCCCGCCATATTCTTCATAGCTTCTTTCTTTAATTCATTATAGAAAATTGTAGCCTCTTTATCACCACCATCTTGTAGTGATGCTGGCATACTCATTCCACTTGGCTCGTTAAATATGTTTAAGTCTAATGTAATAGCATTCTTAATCATTTCATCTAGCTCATCACCTGTTGGATTTACATTCATTCCACCAGCTACTATAGGAACATCATCAGCATATGGTGTGTCTGTAGTAGTGACTAAGTTTGTACCATCTCCATAGTCAGCAGGAAAACTAGGCAAGAAAGTTTGATTTGAAACTACTTGGTCTATCTCAGGCACAGTTCTTGGGTCTATGTATATACCTCTGTAAGGTTGTGTCTCTTGATTAGGATTTCTAGTTATGTTGTTAGGTAAACTACCACCTATTATATTATTTGCAACTTCAAAGTTTGGCTGGTTATTAATAGAACCGCCATAGTTAAATGAGCCATCATCTGTTGCTGGCATATTATAGTTAGCATCATACATCTGTTCTTCACCACCTATCTGATACTGTACTGGTGTGTATTGGGTATCATATGCATTAGGTGAGCTGTTGGGCATCCTTGACATCTTGGCCGCATTAAATATATTCTGGTCTGCTTGGCTTATACTTCCATCATTTGTATATCCAGGTAATCCAACAGTGTCTTTCTCCAAACCAAATCTTTCTGCTTGAGCTGCATTAAATATATTCTGGTCTGCTTGGCTTATAGTACCGTTGTTTGTATATCCAGGCAACCCAATAGTATCTGCTTCTAACCCAAATCTTTCTGCCTTGGCTGCTTCAAATATAGCTAGGTCTGCTTGGCTTATTCTTCCATCATTATTGTAGTCAGACAACCCTATGTCTGCACCTTGATTAGAATTTAAAAAATTAGCATCCATTCCACTGCTGGTTATAGGACCAGGGAATGTAGTGCTTGGTGCATCTGAAGGGTTAATACCCATAGCTGCTAATGTTTGAAAATAATCTAAATCTCCTTGAGTACCACTCCCAGTAAATGCAGGCATACTAGGATTATTAGTAGAACTTGGAGGTATTTGTGGAACTCCATCTGGCATAGTAACTGGAGGCATAGCAACCGCACTATCTGCTGGTCCTGTGGGTTGTACATATCCTTCACCAAACTGTCCTTCATAATATGGATTTGGAGACCCCGCAGGAGAGCCCCATATATCGTAGCCAGCACCATCCATAGGCAGACCTTGACCATAAGTGTACTCTTCTAGTCCTCCAGGTCCAGCATATTCAAACAAAGAAGAAGCTCTGTATTCAGAGAGATCAGGCTCATACATTGTTCCAGATGGTGTGCGTTGTCTTAAATCCTGTGCTTGTAATACACCACCAGACACTGCCTCTGTGCTTGTGTCACCAGTAGTTCCACCAGTACCCACACCACTACGAGCATCAGCATTAGCATTTGCTTGGTCTCTAGCCCAGTCATCGGCAGTATAAGCTAGATTAGCATTATAAGGAATGCCATCTAATCCTCTCTTCCAGCCAGCAGCTTCAAGCTCTGGTGTCATTTTCTTTGGACCTTCAAAGTTATCAGTAAAAGAATCTATGTACTTATCTACTTTATAGTCTATTACTTTATCTTCAACAAAATCTTTTGCATCATCAATTTTGTCACCGAACCACTCTGCACCTGTGTGAAATATATTATGTGCCATATTTATTTAAGTATGTTGTAAGCGTTAAGACCATACCCAAGATAATCTCCAAAGTTTTTACCAGGAGAGGTTGTTGTTTGTGAGCCAGTCTGTGGAACAAGTGGGCTAAATCCAGTAATTCCTGACTGAAATTGCCTAAGTTTTTCATAGGGCTGGTTCTGTACAAAATTGTGCTGAGCTTGTGCATCTTGTATAAGCGCTTGTTCTCTTCCTTGCTGTTGAGCACCAGATGTACCCAGCGCACCATAAGGACTAAAGCCAGCATTCATAAGACTACCAGTCATACCTAATGTATTACCTTGATGTCCCAATCCTTGACCGTAAGCGTTGCTATATACCTGTGCCGCTGCCATATTAGCTGAGTCAGCAGCTCCAGCAAGAGCATTACCTTCTGCAATGCCTTGTCTGCCACCACCATATCCACCAGAAGCAATTGCACCACCTCTAATATCTGCAAGTTGTGGTGTTAAAGAACCCATTGCTCTGTCTGCCGCAGCTTGTGCCATATTATTTACATATGGATTGTTAGCTACATCCAGCATATTAGAGCTTGTGCCTTGCTGGTATGCACTCATTGCAGGATTCATAATGCTAGGAGCACCCTTAACTGCAAAATCTCTAATGCCTTGTTGTGCTGTTAGTTGATCAGGACTGAACCCAGCCTGTGTCTGACCACTGTAATACTTTGGGTCATAGTTATTGTACAGATTAGCAGCTTCTTTAAAGCCACCTTCCATATAGGGTACAGCAACATCCCAAGGGTCTGCATTAATTGTTTCTGTTTCTGAGCCTTTCGACATTATCTTATCTCCTTTGCAAATAATCTTGTTACTTCATTATAGTTTAAATCTTTGAGCATCTTTCCCCAGCCTTTGCGACCAAACAATTCTACATACTCACAGTTGTGTTGCTTTCCAAATGCGTTTAAGAGTGCATCTGCTTCGTCTCTCCATTCTTGAAACTTGTCACCACCTAATAAGATGACTAACAATAAATTCTTTTGTGGGTATTTGTTTATCTTTGTTACAAAAGCACCTTGTACTTTTTTATCAAACTTAACCCATAGTTGCATATCTTTCGATATACACAGGTTCTTTATATCATCTATACTGTACTCGCCTAAACTATATTTAAGCGCTGTATTCAAGTATTCTTCAACGAGAGACCACCAAGTCTCTACATTCTCTCCCTTAATCCCTTCAATCAAAGTTTACTCCACGCTCCTGTAGATAAATATATGTATAGTCCTTGTCCGCTACCTGGATTCCAATTACTTCCATCTGCATACCTCACATCACCAGCTCTAGGCTTAGATGGAACAACATTTGATACATCAAAATGTCCCTCTGCTATGTTAGATATTATAGCAGATATCTTATCTAGCTCTGACTGTAAATATGCTGGTATATCTTTAGGGTCACTAGGTACTGGAGACTTTGTGTATCTTAAACTCATACACCATTGCCCCTAGCTCCAGCAGATTTCCAATGTATTTCTACATTGTCTATAGCCCAAGTCTTATCGTCTGTAGATTCTGCCCTGATCCCCACATAATTTCCAGTAGCTCTTACTGGTATTTCTGAGTGGATTCCAGGAGTAAAAGTATAAGGTCCTTTCCAAGTTGTGCCTTCGTGTGCTTTCATTTCTGTACCAACATAAAAATCTACACTTCCAGTTCCACTAAGTCTAGGAATTAATTTAGTTATAGATTTAGTACCACTAATACCTAAGTGCATATTATCTTTTTCTACAAAAGCTCTAAAACTAGTGCCCGCATTTTGATTACTACCTAGTATATACAGTTTAGTAGCTGACGCTGAAGCTATAAGTAAAGAAGGTTTTAGTGGAGAGTTCCAAGACTTACTATCGGTATCCCACTCACCAGATTCTGACCAATCAGTAGCAGAGTCAAACTCAACCACACCCCAATCAACATAACTAGCATAGGGTAAATCTCTTTTAGACCAGCTATTGTTTCTCCAATTATACACATAGGCTGTGTCTGCAAATGCGTTAGTGTCATTTGTGTTGGATACAAAACATACCCACATTTCATTCTTTTCTCTGTTAGCAGCTACAAATGTTCTTGTCTTATAATCTGGATGCATAGAGTTAAACATCTCATCTCTTATTTGTTCGTCTACTATAGACTGTTTAGTCTGACCATCGTGTATGTATACATCATCCTCAGAGACTACAAAATGCTGATTGTTGAAACTTTTTGCACAGTGCCTACCCAGGATACCAACATCATCAAAGAGTTGCCTAAATCCAAATATAGATTGTCCACCCTCAAATGACATAGACCAAATAGAATCTTCTTTGTAAACAATATTAACATCACCCAGTGGCAAACAATCAATTACAAATCCTTTTGACTGTGATAAGTCTACATAGCCAGCATCTTTAGTTGCATCTGCTGCATCCCAAGTAGTTGGTACAGTTCCACCTTCTGCTGGATGCGACCACCTAACTCTGAATGGGTAGCGAGTGCTTGACTCTGTTGTATCTAATGCAACTAAGAATCTTTTAAATGGTTTGATAACTTGGCAAGTTGTATTGCTTAACCAATTAGTTAGGTTAGCAAACTTTGCAGTATTTGATGTACCCATAAATTGTGGAACATCAACACCATTATTAATAATAGCAACACCACCCAAAACACCACCATTCCAACCACCCCCAGCAGTAGCTGAGTAATCACCACCAGATGTTCTAGTTATATCTGTGTGTGTTGTGCTTGTTCCAGATGTATGTACTCTGTATATCTTAGCAAGGCTAGGATAAATCCAAGAGTTTGTACTTATAGTATCAAAAGGCATTAACCAATATGGTGCTACTGTAGGTGTACCAAACACTTGTTGATTGCCTAACACCTTTGCTGTTTTATTGTTATCAAACTCTACATTATTTCCATCAGACCACTTGTCTTTCGGAGATTCATAAGAACTCATATCCTTATTGATACCGTTAGGGTTTAATACAGTTATCTGTGCCTGTGCCATATTTTATCTAAACCTATTCATTGGAGGTCCGCCTGGTGACTGTCTCATAATGGGTGCACTTCTTCCTCTACTTGCTTTTGCTCTTGGTCTAGATGGAAGTTGAGCTCTTGGTTGATTCCAGCCGACAGGAGAAGTTGGTGCATTAAAATTTGTTGTTACTTTTGGAGCAGCCATTGGTGTACTTGTCTGTCTTTGTTGCATCCTAGTTTGTTCTGCTATTATGTTTGCTTGCCTAGCCATCTCTGCTTGTTTTCTTTTAGCTTGGTTGGCTTGGGCTTCTTTTACTATAGTGTCTACAGTTGGTCTAAGTTCACTAACTGTTTGACCTAAAGGCTTTGATATATTAGCATCATCTACACTATCACCCATTCTCCACAAATCTGCTGTAGTTGTAGGATTCTCAGGACCCATTCTACCTTGATAGAATCCTCTGCCCTCTTCAACTAAATCATCTTTGGCATTCTTTAGCCAGTCTGTGGACAACAATCCTTTCCATCCCTGATCCCTAACTGCTTTATATCCTTCTTGACCTAACTGGTATGCACCATTAATTGTATTACCAGCAAGTAATTGTGCAGCACCTATACCATAATCTAAAGGCTGAAGTGCTGTGTTATCAAATATTGTTCTTCCAAGACCTGGGGCATTAGCAAGATTTGCACCTTTGGCTTCACCAAATGCAGAGCTGTATTGATTAACATTGTCTACCATATTTCCATCTTTATATGTTGGCCCACGCATATAATCTTTATACAAATCTTTTTCGTTGTTGCTCCATAGATTGAATTGGTCTTTAACTGATTTTCCAAGACGCACTGCTGGATGCATATTCATTATAGTTTGAGCATATGGTGATACTTCTTGAGCTAATTTTGCACCACCTAAAATTGTTTTTGGAACTAAAGATAAAGGAGAACTGAATGCCAAATAATCTAGAGCCTTGTCTCCCCAAGTTGACGAAGGACCCATCTTGTTTTTTAAAAGTTGAAAATTGTTTTCATCCTCTTCTGTCATCCAACTAGGATAATTTCTTGGTTCATTCCAGTTTAATAGTCTGTCTGTTATGCTCATATTATTTCATATCCAATCCATCAACAACTGCGTACCAGTTAGTACCAGCATCAATTGTTTCAAAAGTTAAAATGTCTATCCCACTTGTTGTTAGGGTAGGTGTTGTACCACCAGCAAATTTAACACTTGAAGGCCAAGGGTCTGACACTGTACCACCGTTAGTTAATATTAATTTAAATTTACCGTATATACCAGATGTTGGTGCGTTAGTAATTGTAAACGCTCCACCACTTGCAAGCACCGCAGTAACCACATTACCTAGTGCAAAATTGATTGCAGTAGAACTACTTACTGTACCTACAGCATTAACAATCTCTGTTTGTTTTTTTGTTTTTAAGTTAGTTGTTGTTCCTACAGCATCAGCAGTCACAGTCCTTGATGCTTCTACTGTACCTAATGTTGGTACATCATTGTAGTTCAGCTCTGCTGTTGTACCTGTATATCCATCGATCAGGTTAAGTTCTGTGTGTGTGGCTGTTATAGCACCAGCTATGTTTGGAAATGTGGCTTTAACCGCAGACTTGACTAGTCTTATATGGTCATCACCTTGACTCCTTGCATCTGTGCCTGTGGGATTTGTTGCTACTAACCCATCTATATATGTTGTTGATTCTAATGCCATATTATTTTCCTTTTGCTAATTGTGCTCCGAAATAAAATTCTATAATCATTGTAGCCCACCCAAAGATTTCATCCATCTTTAATACTGAACCAGCCTGTATCTCTATGTACTCTACAATGTCTGGTGAAAATTGAATACCAAAGAAACTAAATCCTTCTGTTACTGTAGGTATAACTGTCGGTACATTAAAAAATACTGGAGCTACTTGTGTAAATATTATAAGTGCCAGTATAACAAATATAATAACTCGCCTATTAAGTGCAGCCATTGGGCTTTCTTTATCTGCTCTGTCTCTTGCCTGGTTTATTGAATCGTTGCGAGCTTGCAAATTTTGTATCATTAGTTTCTGCTGCTCTTGTGCCGCTTGACTTTTAAGTGCAAACAACTTAGCCACAAAACCTAATGCTATTGGTGCTACATTTGTTAATAATGTCATCATATTGCTAACCTCATTGCTTCTATAATCCCTACTTGTCCTATTATGTACCAAGCAAATGCACCGAACACACCCCATTTAATCTGTAGTAATGATGTGTTAATTTTTTGTATGCATAAGTTAGTGTCATCAATTTTGCTAAACAGCTTTGCTATTTGTCCAGAGTGTTTGTCTAATTGTAATTGCATTCTATTGATATTATCTTCCATAATTCCTTGTTAGTTAGCAAGTGGATTATCCAGTGCTCTCTGTAATTTAGCACCAAGCCTATCTTCTAATTCTTTAATCTTTCTGTCTGTGTCTGAATAGAGAGCATCTCTTCTGGCATCAAATCTTTCGCCAGCTACATCAATAGTCTCATCTATTTCATCTTGTGAGTTATTAACTTTGTCTTCTAAGCGTTCCATTAATGCTTCTTGCCTAGCTAAGTCATCCTTTAAATCATTCTTTATGGACCTGGTGTAATCTTTAGCTTGCTCAACTGAATCACTTACACTTATTAAAGTCTCTTCTATAACAGCTATGTCTTGTTGTATGCCAGTAATGTCAGGTGGTTGGTATTCCATTACAGTAGCTTTGAGAACTCTG
>Ga0209657_1002551_pt1 | contig 10153 bp, 9 predicted proteins | sample SaaInlV_100m_DNA_FD_184650 | JGI IMG/M metagenome (GOLD analysis project Ga0209657, IMG submission 184650) | Marine microbial communities from expanding oxygen minimum zones in the Saanich Inlet - SI037_S3LV_100m_DNA (SPAdes) (version 2) | ecosystem: Environmental > Aquatic > Marine > Intertidal... | reverse complement strand
AAACGAACCTAAAATCAATTCACCGATTTTTGTTTTGTGATATTGGATGCAGATATTTTCCATCGTTAATTGACTATGTTTGTGTATTCACTAAAAACATTACAGCCGGAATTTTAACTTAAAAAAATAAGTTATGCTCGGTATTTTTGAAAAAATTAACAAAGATGGCTTCTTAAAAAATTATAAACTAATTATTTGTCATCTCGAACGAAGAGTTAGATTTTAATAATATCAGTGCTTAAGCTAAAATAGATTTCTCGTTTTGTAAGCAATAACGCTTTTTTGCGACTTTTTACTACTGCAACAACAATGATGCCTTAGCTAAGCACCCAAACAAGTTATTTTCTGCAGACACGTTGACGTTATCTTTGGAGAATTTCTCAGGCCTGTTTATGCGAGTGAAATTGCAGGGCTGCAAAAACCAATAACATTAGTGAGAGCACAATCAGCAGATAAAGAGGGATCACTTCTAAACCGTATATTTTAGCGAGCACACCCGCAAGTGAAGGCACGATTGTAATTCCAAATCCCGCTGCGGCCATCTGCATTCCAATTGTATTTGCCTGATGCCGAAACCCGACACGATTTATTGTGCTGGAAACCAGTCCGGGAAATATCGGAGCAATTGCAAAACCCGCTACTCCAATTCCGAGAATTGACGTCAATTGTCCGGAATTTGTCAGCAGCAGCCCAATCCCTGAAAGTGCTAAGGAAACGCTGAGATAAATCAGTTTTCTCTCTGCTATTCTGCTTGCGTACAAACCCGCGATTATACGTCCGATCGTAAACATTCCCCAGTAACTACCGGTTATAAATCCTGCAACTTCCGGAGCAACTCCACGGGATTCGGTCAACAGTGAATAAGTCCACATGCCTAAACCTAATTCAACACCTGTATATAGAAAAAAGATCAGCATACTCAACTGAGCAGGAATTGTTTTCAGTGTCTCGAAGAGAGTCGCGTCGGTCTCAATATGATGTTCTTCACTAGTGTTTACAGTAATTCCGGACCACATGCTTTTTGTTACAAAAAAAAGCGCAGCAAGCATTGCTATAGCAATGGAAACGACAAGATAACCACTTTGCCAACGTGAAGTCATGCTGATTCCGAGGGTCATGATTACAGGCCCTGAAGTAATTCCTACGCCAAAACTCGCGTGTAACCACTGCATCATGCGGCTACTATGGTATTTCGCAACATAGGTGTTGATTCCGGCATCAATTGCACCGGCACCCAATCCGCTAATTGCGGCAAACATCACGAAAATCCACCAGTCGCTGGTACTTGCGTAAACAAATAAACTACCGGCCGTGGCAGCACAACTCAGACTCAACAACCTGCCGATTCCTAAACGGCGCATCAGCATACCATTCAAAAAACTGGAAAGCATGTAACCGCCTGTGCCAAAAATGAGGATGATTCCCAAGGCATCGACAGGTAAATCAAAATAGCCGCGAATTCCAGGCCACGCTACACCCAACAAACCATCAGGCAAACCTAAAGAAACAAAGGCAATAAACGAAATAATAATTAATCCCATAGATTTGAATCTGATTTTGTCTGTCTGTTAGGATTTAAAATCATCCATTATGACTAATAAAGGTAGGCTTTTTAGGTTGAGGCAAAATTAGAGATGAACAAACTTTTTGAAAAATAAAATATTTTTTGATAGAATCAGTTATTTTTATTTATAAAACTAGTTTTCATCCAACCGCTTTTTATTAAATAATTCTTGTGCGGTTTTGTATTCTTCAGAGAAGTCCATGCCAATATCAACTTCTGGTTTAATAATTTTGAATCCTACATACATGTAGGAAACGAGCTGTAACCCTGTAAACTCACCACTCATGGATTTTAAGTTATATTTTTTTTCAGGATTGTGTACATCCAATCCATCTTGTCCTTTTAATCCGATTTCGAATGAAATTTCCTGAATATCTTTGTTGTTACAGTTTTTGTAATGTTCTAAAGCTCCAAGGCAATAAAACATCACATCGATCCTAAATCCGCTAGATTTCAAATTAATTTCAGCAATCTTACGTCTTAAGTCTTTTGCGGGTTCAAGTAATTCGGAATTATTGCTTTTATTTATTACACTTTTTAAGTGTTCATCTGCTTTATCAATGTCTTGAGAGTAGAAATACGCAATTGCTAAACCGTATTCTGAATGCATATCATCTGAATTTTGACTTAAAGCGTTTTTGAGGATGTCAATTGAATCTGAATACCTGTTCAGCTTTCCATATATACCACCTAAATTTCTTAAAGCGAATTCGTTATTTGGGTCTAACTTTAGTGCAATCCTAAAACAAGATTCAGCATTGTCAAAGTCATTTACTTTAAAATAGGAATATCCTAGTGCTACATGAATATTTGGGAAATAAGGTGTTTTTATTCTTTTATTTTCGAGGAGATCTATAGTTCTTTGTGGGTCACCCATTTCCGTATAGCACATGCCAAGGTTGTATAGTATTTCAGTATCTTCGGGATTTTTTTTAATAAGCCTTTCCAATATGCGAATTGCCGACCTGAAGTCACCTTTATTTGCATAGTTAATTGCCTCTTTTATTTCAGTCATTTAACTGCTCAATATAGTATGATTAATGTATAATAATATGTTCGAAAGGAACTTTAATAGAAGATGCGAAAATTAAATCAATACGATATTACTGCTACGAACTCACCGATCACTCTCAGTTCATCCTCAATTTCATTATCTATCACAAGATTTTCATATTCGCTGGAATATGAATCAGGTTGTAACACAATCTTCGTGTGATGCCACCCATCTTCATCCAATACTTTTTCACTCCTGTAAAGTTTGATAGTAAAAGAGGCACTAGTATCTTGATCTTGTATATCAATATGCTGAACGATAACAACTTTATTATTTCTACTGCCACCCGGGTTAGCTTTAAATAAACACCAAGCACCATTAGGTATACGCTTGTTCATTGATTCACCATCAACGCGTGTTACGAAATGCCCTTTTTGTGGTCTGAATGAGTCTGGTAATTCAACCCAGTCGCATTCTTCAATATTTTGTTCATTACTGAATTGACCTGCTGCTATTTTTAAATCGTAAATTGGAACAGCATTTACAAAAGGTTCAACTTTACTAAATTGTAATATTTTATGATTTAAACCAGAATATTTTTCAGAAGGTATTTCTTCAGGAAATGGTTGCCCGATTTTATTAGTCACATCTTGTTCCTGTAATTCGACTATTGATTTAGCAACTTTTTCAAAGTAAGTATTGGTTTCCGGATCTGTACAAAATATATAACAACCTTTCTGTCCACGGGTCATCAGGGTTCTGTAGGTGTTTTTTATAATAGTCTCTGCTTTTTGAGTTGCGGAGTCGGGGTTTTCTTTGAAGGCGCTTTTGTAACCTTTTAAAGATTGATCTGTTCTTGCCCGTTTGTCCGGCTGAATGATGACTTCTCCATTTCTTACAATAAAGTCTGGACCAATAATTACACCAATATAATCTACTTCTAACCCTTGACAAGTGTGAATACAGCCTACCTCACTAACAGAGTTAGGTTTGCGGATCCACAAACTGCTGTCGGTGCTAAGATTCCATTGCATAGCAAAATCATGTTCCTCAATAATTATATCATTCAATGAACTGTTTTCAGCTTTTTTACTAGCCCAGTTCCAACAATATCCCGCTACGAGCCGAGCTTTGTTATTGATTTTATTTTTTTTAAAGATAGCTTCTTTAAGTCTGATTGGTGAATCAAATATGCGAAAATCGTAATAAATATCATTTAGAGTTTCATTGGCTGTTTCTTTAATATCAAGGACATTATCAAGCCAAGCCAAATATCCATTTGAGCCATTACACCTGAACTGTGAATGAAGTTCCAATTTATGAACTGTCGCCCCAAGTCGAAAGGCCCAATTTTCAATTTCTTGTTTTTTACCGATATCCTTCCATGTGACTCGCTGATCCTCATCAATGAAAAAGATACTGAATTTTGATGCATTAATAATTTCCTTGATTTGGTTTTCGCCAAGATTCTGATACATTCCAGATTTTGCATTGAGTCGATGCGCTTCATCTACAATTAGTGTGTCAAATACATTCTCTTCAGTCGTAGTATAAGATCCGGATCCACGGAACATATTTGTAATATGAGTTTTTGTAAATGAGCCAGTAAGCACACTTTCATAAACAGCACGAGGAGCAGCATTTTTTGTGACGTATTGACAGACAAGTCTTTTGCCAGTCAAATGTACTAATAGATTGATTGCCACAACGGATTTACCAGTTCCGGGACCACCCTCAACAATTAATACATGTTTCTCTTTGACTGTTGATTTATGCGCTAGCTCTAATGCTGTTTCATAAACTATTTTCTGCTCATCAATCATGAAAAATTCTTTATTACCCTTCAGCATCGAAAGTAGTTTGTCTGCCAAGTTTTTTGAAGGCCTAATTTTACTTTTATCAATTTCAAACATGACTTTACCTGCATCACCAAAACGAATGTGTTGTTTAATAAAGTCAGTAAGTTTTTCAGTGTCGGATTTGATAAATGAGGGGGCTTTATCCAGGTGTTCCTGATAGTTAGGATGCTTAATTACATCCTCATTTACCATGTTATGCAGATAAGCACATGGATTAATGACGATATTCTGCTCCTGCACAACTTCGTTAAAGTCTTCCAGCAAAGCAGCATATGTCCAGGCTTGATAGGAGGGGTGATTAACTTCTCGTTCTCCTCCACCAAGGTATGTTTTTACTATAGCGTCTTTACTAGTGAGTTTTGCCTCAGACCATTGTTTGAGCTCAACTATTACAACAGTGCTTTTTTTATTTTCATCACTGCCGGTAATAATAAGGTCTATCCTTTTTGATGTTTGTGGAATTCTGTATTCAATAGCAACACCAGTGTCATCTGGAATGTCCTCATCTTCCAGAATATTGCTCATAAACATCATCGAGTTTTTCCAGGAATTTATTTCTGACGTACTAGTTGAATGACCCAGGCTCCGACGGAAGGCTGCGAGGATTTTATCTCCTATCAAATTTTTTTGTACATCCTGTCTAAATTCTGTTTTAACAGAAGAATAAACAATCATTTTTCAAACTCAGTATATTTTTTTGCGTTACCTTTTGCTTTGACTACTGGGTATTTTTGTTCATTTATTTTAATTTTATTAAGAGTTGCATCCCACAAATCAATATCAAGTTTATCGGCCAAGCGGATTAAGTAAATCAGGGTGTCAGCTAATTCAGTTTCCACTTCTTTTAATTTATTTTGAGGAAGATTTTCACTTTGCTCCTCAGTAAGCCATTGAAAATGTTCAATTATTTCTGAAACTTCAGCAGAAAGTGCCATTGTTAAATTTTTTGGTGAATGGAACTGGTCCCAATCTCGAGCTTCAGCAAAATCACGTATCAGTTGTTTTATGCTATTGATATTTTGCTCATTAAGATCTGGCATGAAAATCTCACTTGTTTTGAGTTATTCTGTAGAATATTTTATAAAAATATTTTGTTGTTTTTATCAATCAGCGTTGGTTATCTTTTCAATCAAGACAGTTGCTGGCTTAGATATGTCATCTAGATTAATTAATGTGTTCCATTCGCTCATAATTATTTTGTCTTAACGTATTATATCCATTTTGCCTCATGAGTTCTAACCAATAGTTCTTTTTTTGAAATTAGCCTGTGAGCTCTTCCCAATATCCCCCTTTACTAGCACCAATTCTCTTGAGTCGTCCTTGTGCTTTTAGCTATTGAAAATACTGTTTAAGCGTGCTCTCATTAACCTAATATCTCCAGCTAATTGTATTAGCGTACTTTTAGGATTTATGCGGATTTCAGCCAATCTTTTGGGGACATTTATAGGTTCAATTTCAATTGAGTCCAAAATGCTGTCAAGCATAAATTCTATGAAAACATTACTTTGTTGCCAAGTTAAGAAAATAGTTGAGCTGCCTGGCGTAAATACTCAGCTGGTGAAATCACTGTTTGCCCCTAACAAAGTTCTTTAGGGAAATGGACGTGATTGCCTGTAATCAAAAAATCAGCTTGTGCAGATATGGCTACTTCAAGGAAAGGGAGATCATCGGGATCAGGAAATTGAGTTGAAATGCGGTTTGCAGAAATTTTCTTACCACTGAATATAATTGCGTCAAGCAATTGAGTAACAAGTTCCGGGGGGAAATGAAATTTGGGACGTGAAAGGACTTCCTGATATTCTGCCATAATCCGTTTATCCTAACAGATAATGATATCTGGGAAGGCGATGTGCTGTAAAATATAACCTGGCGGCCCACTTTGATTCAATAGACCGGATACCAGCACATTGGTATCCAACACCAGTTTCATAAACGCCTTTGTTTCCGGACGGTTTGAATCTCAGCTTCGATTTCAACGGCAGAAATATTCTGCGTCCCTTTTGCTACTGATCCTGCTTGCAGTGCTTGCACCGCATCCGCGACATCTAAACGAGCTTGTACCTGTTCAGGATTCAAGCAAATTTCAAATAAACGGGACATTTTTTTTTGTTGTTCAGCAGGCGCGTTCAAATATGCTAGAGCTACTTCAGACCTAACTTCAACTGTTATGGTTTCTTTGCTCATAAGAACCTCGTGCTCGAATATGGCTTAACAAAGTGTTCATTCTATCAATAAAAAAAAGGAAATTCAACTTGTATGAAAGTTCGAAGAGACACGCTAAGCAGCTATTTAGCTCTTTATAATTTAAGCCCTGAAGTTTAAAAAATTCGGTCGTTCAATTTTTGTCTTTGACGCAGACTCAAGCCCATCAGGATCAGCAGCATCGCCTGCACCTCTCCATCTCGAAAATTATTTTCAAAAAAACCGGCGACCATGAATCCACACACTCCCGCGATGGAACCCCAGAGGATAGAGTTTTCGTAGCTGAAACGAGTGGTTTGAAAAAGCGTGCTTATGCTTTGCCCTAAAAAAATGAAAAGAATACTGAGGTATGCTAAAAAGCCGAGTAGACCGTAATTGATCCAGGTTTGCAGGTAGATGTTATGCACACCAGTTGCTGCGTTGTTATTGAATCTGTGACCTGTGCGTTCCTTGATTAAAGCTCGATATTTGGGCATAACTTCCGCGTCATTATTGTAACCGATTCCTAACCAGAAATGATCCTTGATTGCGGCAATTCCGGTTTCCCACATCAAAATTCGATCCTGATTTGCTTTAAGCATAAAACCGCTGATGAAGCGTTGCTGGATTACTTCTACACGATTTGTTGGTGGACGGATTTCAAAAGAAGGTGCACTGAATTGTGTATACAGATATGTCCCGCCAGCAAGTACCCCGATTGTAAGGGCAAGCATAAATTTCGGCGAGAGTCGAAAAAGCAGAATCGTTCCTGCAACCGCGGTTCCAAGCCAAATGCTACGTCCCAGTGAAGCGCCGATTGCGAGCAAAACTAAAATCGTAATTGCTCCTGCAAATAAGCGGGTGAAGGGATTCCAGTCACTGCAAAAAATAAGTGAGGCCAAAAGTGGAAAACAGAGCAGTAAAAAACCGCCATAGGTCAAGTGGTGGGTGAAATTTCCTTTACCGTGGAAAACAGTGTTTTCTCCATTAGCTCCTGACATATAAGGTGTGGCAAAACTTTGATCTGCCGGCCTTAACCAGTCTGCTCCGGTGAAATACTGGATGATTCCGTAAATTGCGATCAACATCACAAATCCAAAGAAAACCCAAAGCAGCCGATCCTCATCAATATCAGCCAGAATTACCGCAAGCAGTACAGGCAGCAGAAGCCGCCAATTGGTCCGCAGAGCCATCAGATGCTCGGTTTCGTATTCGCTCAGCAGTCCTGAAATTACTGCGGTTGCCATGAAAAATAAAATTGCCCACAGGAACGGGTTTTCAAGCTGCGATAATCTGCGTTCCCAAAACCAGTGGAGCAAAGTGATCAAAAACAACATTGCGATTGCGGCATCTGTACCTGCAATGCTGAATGTGCTGAAGATGAATAAAAGGTAAAGGAAAACTCGGTTCCAGTTTTTTGCGGAAAAAAAGCTACTCATTTTTGTTGATCAGCAAGGACTGTGTTATTGTTTAAATTTGGAAAAAACATCATTTCTTCATCCGGACGTTCACGTTCCAGCAGTTGCTTTAAAGCCTGAGCGCAGGAAATTCCTTCATGCAAAACTTGATAAACCGCCTTACAGATCGGCATTTCAATTTTGTGACGCTCCGCCAGTTCATGGATTGAAACTGCGTTGCGTACACCTTCTGCAACAGCGCCGCCTGGCGGGAGACATTTTTCCAGCGAGAAACCCTGTCCCAGTTTTTCACCAAGAGTATGATTGCGTGAAAGTGTTCCGGTTGCAGTCAAAACCAAATCACCGACTCCGGACATGCCCATAAAAGTTTCTGCGGATCCGCCCATCACTGCGCCGAGACGTGACATTTCCGCAATCCCTCTGCAAATTAAAGCAGCTCGTGCATTCAGTCCAAGCTTCATACCGTCCGCAATTCCGGAGGCAATCGCGATCACATTTTTAATTGCACCTGCTAACTGTACGCCGATGAGATCAGTGCTGCGGTAAAGCCGGAAACGAGCTGAATGAAAACTCTTTTGCAACAGACTACCTGTTTCTTCATCAGCACAGGCCAGTACGGCCGCAGATGGCAAATCCAATGCAACTTCACGTGCAAATGTCGGACCGGAAAGTACTGCTAATTTTGGCAGATTATTGAGTTCTTCCGCATAAATTTCACTCATCAATGCCAGTGAATGTTGTTCAATGCCTTTACTGAGAATGACTACAATATGTTCGTGCGTAATTTCCGGACGCATTTTTTTGGCAATTTCGCGGGTGAAATGTGAAGGCACAGAAGCAACTAGAATTTTTGAATTTCGCACAACTTCTGACAACTCGGTCGAAGCTCCAAGTGTTTCCGGAAGTGGAATGTCCGGTAAAAAAGAGGAATTGAGGTGATTTGTGAGAATATCTTCTCTGGTTTCTGCTTCATGGCACCAGAGCTGAACGCTGTTGCCATTGTTGACAAGTAGTCTCGCCAACGCTGTACCCCATGCTCCTGCGCCGATCACGCCAATTTGCAAGTTCTCAGACAGCATAATTTTGGCAACTCTCATGTTTTTCGAGAATATGTTTTTGCAGATCCTCAAGAGGAGCAGAAAGCGATTTTAACTGCCCGGAAAGCTCTGCTATCTGTAGTGCAGTTTGTTCCGGAGCTGGACTGCCCTGGTGCTGTCTCTGGTCAATCAATTTTCGAGGATCATGAAACTGTTCCAGATCTTCCGCAATTTCAGTTGGGTGTCCGAACTCTGCCAGTGTTTTCTTCAAAGCCGCGTTAGTAATTATTGTGTCCGGTTCAGACAATTTTACCGCACGTGAGAGCAGATGATAACACTCGCGAAATGGTAATTCCAGAGTCCGTGCTAAATGATCCGCAATATCAACAGAATTCATGAATCCTGTTTCACATTGCTTTTTCATCTTTTCAGTATTGATGGTCAGACTTTCAAAAACACCTCGTAAAATAACAGGCGCCGCTTCGCACTCCCGGATCAGATCCATGATCAGATATTTTGTAACCTGAGTGTCACGATTATAACCGCTCAAACTGCCTTTTTGGATACCCAGCAAACTTGATAAAAATCCGTGTGACAGAGACGCTTTTGATTTGATAACTTCTGCGAAATCCGGATTTTTCTTTTGCGGCATGATCGAAGAACCGGTTACATAATTATCGTCAAGCTGCAGCAATCCGGAATATGGATGACTCAAAAATATGAGATCCTGCGAAACTATACTGAGGTGATTCATTAGCATTGAGCCAGCATGTGCAAGTTGAGCCTCGTTTTCCCAGCGTGAAACAATGCAGTCTAATGTGTTGCTGTCAACCTTCGCAAATGCGAGCAGTTCGGTGGTTAGTTTGCGGTCAATCGGCCAGGACGTTCCAAAAGCAGCCGCTGCTCCCAGAGGATTACGGTTGATTTGTGAAATCGAAAATGAGAGACGCTCAAGGTCTCTGCAAAGTCCCTGAACATAAGCGCAAAGCCAGTGGCCCCAAGTGGTAACCATTGCAGGCTGGTAATGCGTGAATCCGGGCATGACACTTTCGGTGTGTTCCGCTGCCTGCGTCAGTAAAGAGTCTGCCAGACTTTTTCCA
>Ga0209657_1002538_pt1 | contig 10184 bp, 9 predicted proteins | sample SaaInlV_100m_DNA_FD_184650 | JGI IMG/M metagenome (GOLD analysis project Ga0209657, IMG submission 184650) | Marine microbial communities from expanding oxygen minimum zones in the Saanich Inlet - SI037_S3LV_100m_DNA (SPAdes) (version 2) | ecosystem: Environmental > Aquatic > Marine > Intertidal... | reverse complement strand
AAGCGGCTGTCAAAGGACTCCTGGTGGGGGGGACGGCTTGTTCCGCTCTCCGGATTGTCCGGTTAGTTGGGGGTATGGCAGGCTCGCTGTCCATCTTCAGGAACGGAGCCTGTCAATGAGCAATACCGCTGGTCCCTACACCCCGGTCGTCCACGCCGGCGATCTGCTGTTCGTCAGCGGCCAGATCGGCATCGTGGATGGGAGCCTCGCTGAGGGGGGTCTCCATGCGCAGGCCACCCAGGCGTTGGCCAACCTGAGGGCTCAGGTCGAGGCCAACGGCGCCACCCTTGGCCAGGTGGTCAAGACCACGGTGTTCCTGACCGACATGGGCAACTTTTCGGCTATGAACGAGATCTACTGTGAGGCCTTCGGCGAGAGTCGTCCCGCCCGGTCGTGCGTTGCCGTGGCCGCGCTTCCGCTTGGTGCCGTCTTTGAGGTGGAGGCCGTCGTCCACGTCGGTTGACCCACATGGAAGCTAGGCGCCCACCGCCTGGCGGATGATCGTGCGGAGTCGTGGGGGTCTGTTAGGCGAGGGTCCGAGGGGTAGATCTCGTGGTGGGGTCAGCCTCATCGACGACGACCCCGGGTTCGTCGCCTGCCGAGTACTGGGGCCTGGCTGTCTTCTTCAGGTCGATGTCGGGTGCGACGGCTTCGCGCTTCTACCTACCTGGCCTTTGAAACGGGAACCGTTCTCAATAGCATGAGGGGATGGAAACCCTCTACCTGGCTCTCCTGATAGTTGCGGTGTCCCTCGGCGCCGGGCTGCTGCCGCAGGTGTTCGCCAGGAGGGTCACGTCTCAAGGCCTTTCGGACCTGACCGGCTATGCCTCCGGGTTGCTGCTGGTCTCGGCGTTCGTGCTGGTTGTCCCGGAGGGCTTTCACGCTGCCGCTGCAGGAGGCGGCACACTTGACCCTGATCCCGTGGCACTGGGTCTTGCTGCACTGGCCGGATTCATCGTGCTGCTGGTGCTCGAAGGCCTGGGGATTGGCCATGCCGTTCACGAGGAACACCACGACCACGCAACCGGGCACGGCCATGAACACGTGCATCACCCGTATTCCGGAGGGATCGTCGCAATCGGGCTGTCGGTCCACGCCCTGGCAGATGGCATCGCGATCGGAGCTGCGGCAGCATCCGGTGAGACGTCATTCTCACTGCTCGTTGCGTTTGCGGTTGTCGTCCACCGCGTGCCTGCTGCGCTCAGCCTGGGGATATTCCTGCTCCACCAGCCAGGGGGAAGGAGGACGGCCGTCAGTGGACTCCTGTTGTTCACCCTCGCCACACCCGTGGCCCTGGTCCTTTCCTATCTGGTGCTCGATGGCGCCGACAGTTCGGTCCTGGCACCCGTGCTGCTGTTCTCAGCCGGGACATTCGTCTACGTGGCGACGGTCGACACCCTGCCGGCCATCCACAACCCTGATGTTGGCCGGCGGGCGGTGCGCAACGTGCTGTCAAGCGCCGTTGCATTCTCGATTGTTCTGGTTCTGTTGAACAGCGCCGGAGTTCTGGAACACGGCCACCAGGAGGGCACCGACAACGGCGGCGGCGTACATCTGGAGGAGGAGCATCATGACGATGCTGGAGCCATGACTGGTACGCCACTGACCGGCACAGGTCCCAGTCGCTAATCTGAACGGGTTAGGCCGAAAGGATCAGAAGTGGAAGGATCGGACGCACCTTACGGTTCCGTCCAGTCGTTCGATGCCGGCTCGGCAGGCGCTGACGGCGGAGCACGACAGGCCCTCGGCGACGACGGTGTCGTCTGTCTCCGGGGAGCATTCGAGGCACCGTGGCTCTCTATCGTCGAAGACGGGATCGCCGCCGCGTTGGCCGGAGCGAGCGTCGACCTCGATGTGGTGAAGCGAGAGGGCGACAAGGGTCAGTTCTCGTTCAGTTCAGGAGCGTGGCAGACCGTGGAACCCTTCAGGCGGTTCATATTGGATTCGCCTCTCGCTGATCTCGTGTGGCCGCTACTTGACAGTTCGACTCTGGCGCTGTTCTACGACTTCTTGTTGATCAAGGAAGCCCACAGTGACAGCGCGCTAACGCCATGGCACCAGGACCACTCCTACTATCCGCTCGATGGAACGAAGGTGGTCAACAGCTGGGTTGCGTTGGATCACATTCCCCTCGAATCAGCGCTGCGGTTTCTGTCCGGTTCGCACAGTTCGTCCACCCTCTACCGCGCCGTCGACTTCGACGATCCCAGCGCCCCCTATCGCCACGCCCGACCTGAGCTTCCTCTGCCTCCGATCAACCCGGACGCCTGCATCCTGGCAACGACTCTGGAGCCGGGCGACATGTTGGTCTGGTGGTCCCACACACTCCATTGCGCACCCGGCAACCGCCTCGACCGGCGGCGGGCAGCGTTCTCTGTCAACTGGCTGGGTGACGACGTGACCTACAACGGGCAGCCGGCGCTGAACACCTACATCGACCCGCTGCTCTCGCCCGGAGACCGTGTTGTGGGCGACAAGTTCCCACTCGTGCGGCAGTTGGACGCGGTCAACGGTTGATCGGGAGCTAACGGCAGGCCGAGACGGACCTGTGTCGGTGCCTCATTGGCCGAGAGGCCTTGGAACCTGGTTCTTGGGAATGGTGGTACGCCCCCCCGGACGGGACACCATCCGTACCCTGGGCCCCGACTGAACGAGGGGCAGGCCCCCTCCGACAGCGGTCTAGACCGTCAGCACCGGTAGACCCCTGTGGTACTCGGGCATGATCTCGCTTTCCAGGTCGTGGCCCGTCATGGCGTCTACGCACATGATTGCCGACAGGGAGGCCCCGTCGACACCCCCGCCCCAGAGACGCTTGCCGTACTGGTCGCCAGCAAAGTACAGGCCTTCCACGTGGGACGACACGACATCAGGCCGGTCCTCATCCACCGGCCTCCATAGTCCGTAGGCCTCAGGGCTCGGGGTCCAGATCGAAAACTCCAGGTCCTCATCCCAGTTGGGGAAAGTGCGGCGAGCCCAGTCCTCGCAGAGGTCGATCACCCGGTTCACCCTGTCCGGATCACGCATCTCCGCATCTGTAAGCGCCGTCGAGAAGAGGTATTCGGTTTCCGCCACGGGAGAACGTTTGGCGGTTCGGTCACCCCACGCCGAAAAGTCGCACATCACCATGTCAACGACGCCGACAAAGCCCTCGGCGGGATCGGTGATACCCGGCATGTAGACAAAGCTGCGCTCGTCTATGCCAATCGCCGGGAGTTGAGGGTTCTTCATTCCACACCAACCGGTGAGCAGGCCCGCTCCGTAGAACTGCTTTGTGAGCAGGTCCACCCACTCGGCTGGAAAGCACTCAGGAGGAAGAACTCCGAAGATGTACTTTGGGGGGATCGTGCAGATCACATTGTCGCCCATCAAGAGCTGCTCGGCACCGTACTCATTGTCATCGGATCTAGATCTGGTCCGCACACCGATGACACGCTGGTCCTCAATCAGGACCTCCTTGACAACGGTGTCGCGCAACACCATGCCTCCATGCTCCAGGATCACCTTCTCAAATTGCTGTGGAATGGCTATGCAGCCAGGCTCATCAGCGGTTGCCACCGACCCTGTCACCAGGTTCATGCCGATCCTCCCGGCTATCGCCATGTAGCCAATGAAGTCACCCGCCGAGTACATCGACGGCTCAGCCTGAGCCGTCTGGGACGCTGCCAGGACCTTGATGTAGTCATACGCCTCGGGATGCATGCCACGCTGCTCCAACCAATCTTGGAAGGGCGTATTCATGAGTCTGGCCATGTCCTCAAAGGTCGTCGCAGCCATGTCGCGCAACTGCACCATGGTCGCTTCGAACCCCTCTTTTGACATCCAGCCGTAGGGCTTTCCTTTCACGACCTGGTTGTGGTCAGTCGGCGCGTCCTCACCGTTCCAGACGATGAAACCGAGTCCTTCATTGACCGGCAGGTTCCAACCCACGCCGAGATGGCCCATGAGGTGGTCGACACGACTCTTGTTGCCCCAGAACAGGCCATGTCCCCCGGCTTCGAAAGTTCGGCCATCTAGAAGCTCTTGCTCGAAGATCTCCTCAATGGATGGGGTGCAGCGACCGAGGTAACAATGGGCGAATGGGAGGGACCGTCGAAACGCTGCTGCATCCATCTCCACCCCGTCGGCAACGACCTTGTCGCCTCGGCCAACGTAGGAGAGGGCCCTTCCTCCGATGAACGGTGCCCTTTCGAGAACCAGAACACGTTGGCCGTGGTCCTTGGCCAGTAGAGCTGCAGCAGCCGTTCCTGCTATGCCGGCTCCGATGACGATCGTGTCGAACCTCTGGCTGGTGGGCATCTTGGCACTCCTCAGTTGATCTGGTCGAGCCATGCCCCCGACAGCCCCGGAAAGGGCCCCTGATGGATCGTGGTGGTCTTGGGAAAACTAGAAGATACATCTAGAAATAGCAAATACTTCTAGATGGTAATTATGCTTGTAGTATCCAATCTGGATGACTGATGACACTCTGGTCTTGCGCTCGCCCGGACGGGCAGAGCGAACTCGTCGTGCCTTAGCCGCTGCCGCCCTGAACCGTCTGCGAGCTGACGGATCCTTCACAACAGAGGAAGTTGCAGCTGACGCAGGGGTGAGCCTGGCCACTGTCTACAACCGTTTCCCTGAGGGTAGAGACGGCCTAATGGCTGCTGCCTTTGATGCAGTCCTGGACAGGGTGGTCGAGGTGACTGGCCTACTTGGGGTCGAGCGACTCCTTGAGGACGGGCTTGAACAGGTGGCAACCGACCTGCTTGAAGGCCTGGCCACCGTGTTCGAAGAAGAGAGTCGGGTAATGCGAGCCGCCCTGGCTCAACTTTCTGAGAGCCAGACCCTGCGTCACGCCTACCGGGACCATGAGGCACAAACCCTTGTCATTATCACCCGGTTCATCAGGTTGGGCCAGGCCGCAGGTCGCATCGCGACTGGTGACCCGGAAGAAATGGCGGTCGCTGTACTCGTCCTCGGCCAGGGCCTCAACAACCCAGCCCTGTTGGGTGGCACCAAGCGCCCTCAAGTGATGGCTCGACTCTCAGATCTCTTGACTTTGATGCTTTCACCCGAACAGTGACGGTGCGGAGAGCGGCCCGATAGAGCGACAACGCCTATTGCCTCAGGTCTAGCGCTCCGGGGGGGTACTACCAGATATCGATCTTCTTACTCACTACGAGTGCTCAAACAAGGTGGGATAGAAACAGCACCTATTTGAGGCTCCCGGTTCAGAGCGACAATATCCGGGACAGCACAGACGGCTTAGGGTGCGGACGGTGGCACGCCCCCCAGCGGGGAGACCAAAGTCGCAACTCCTCTCGGCGGTTGCGCTCTTTGTGGTACGCCCCCCGGGACTCGAACCCGGAACCTGCGGATTAAGAGTCCGATGCTCTGCCAATTGAGCTAGAGGCGCCAGCAGCGCCCGATCATATCGGACTGGTCGGGACGGACGACCGACGGAACGGACTGCATGGGGTGACCGAGGGGATTTGAACCCCCGACCCCCTGGACCACAACCAGGTGCTCTAACCGAACTGAGCTACGGCCACCAAGTAGCAGGCCATGATAGGGGTGAAGAGGCGGAGCGGTGCAGGTGTTTTCGTATCGGCCGACTCTGTGTGAACATGTCGTGTGGCAGGCGTGAAGATTGCAGTGATCGGCGGGGGCATAGCTGGCGTGAGCGCCGCCTATCACCTCGTCGAGGCGCACCCCGGTGCCGACGTCGTGCTCCTCGAGGCCGAGCCGGTGCTCGCCCACCACACCACCGGTCGTTCAGCAGCGATCCTCGTCGAGAACCTGAGCACCATCCCGAACCGCATCCTGACCAGGGTGAGCGTCGACTTCCTCCACGACACCCCCGAGGACCTCGTGGACGCACCGCTCCTGTCGCCGCGCACCGTGATGACCATCAGTTCTGAGGACGAGTCCGACCAGATGGACGATCTGCTTGCCGAGGGCAGCCTGCTGCCATCGCCGACGGTCGAGCTCACCGTCGACGAGGCAATGGCGTACTTCCCGCCGTTGCACCGGGAACTCATCCATCGTGCGGCTCTCGAACCTGACTGTGCCGACGTGGATGTGGGTGCCCTCCATCAGGCCTATGTGCGCGGCTTTCGACGTGGCGGTGGTCAGATCGCCACTTCGGCCCGGGTAGATGCCGCCCGCCGTGACGGCGACGGCTGGTGCCTGGAGACCACCGATGGCAACGTCGGTGCTGATGTCGTCGTGAACGCCGCCGGCGCCTGGGGAGACGTCGTGGCGGGGCGGGCCGGTGTGGAGCCGATCGGCCTGCAGCCCTGTCGCCGAACAGCGTTCATGGTGAACGGGCCCGGTTGTGACACCACGGGTTGGGCCTTTACCGCCGAGATCGGGCACAACTGGTACGTGAAACATGATGGAGAGCAGTTGCTCTGCTCTCTGGGCGATGAGACGCCTTGCGAACCCTGTGACGCCAAGCCCGAGGAACTCGACGTGGCACTTGCCATCGAGCGAATCAACGAAGCCACCACCCTCGGGATCCGATCCGTGAACTCGGCGTGGGCGGGTCTGCGCACCTTCACCCCGGACCGCTCCCTCGCTATTGGACCTGATCCTGAGACACCATCGTTCGTGTGGTGCGTCGGCCAGGGTGGCTGTGGCATCCAGACGTCGCGTGGTGCCGGCCTGTTGCTGGCTGACCTGGCGCTCGGCGGAGAGCCGTCTGTCGCCTTCGGCGGCGCGAATGTCTCGGACCTTCTGCCCGGACGATTCAGAAGCCACGGGTAGCCTCACTCCCTGGCCCCCGTAGCTCAGTCCGGATCAGAGCAGCGGACTTCTATTCCGAAGGTCGGAGGTTCGAATCCTCCCGGGGGCGCCAGCACCTTGGTCCCGGTTTGGTGATCCGGCACCGTGCGGGCATGCTTCCCGCTCAGATCGGCACCGAGGGGATGAAGATGACACGGACGGTCACACGCCTGCAGGGCTCCCTCATGATCCTCGCCTCGGGCGTCATGTTCAGCTTCGGGGCGCTCACCTTCAGGGCCCTCGTCGAGGCAGACGCATGGCAGTACCTGTTCTACCGGGGCCTCTCGGCAGGCCTCGTGGCCGCGTTAATGATTGTCATGGTTGGCCGAAACCCCATCCGTTCCGTGGCCGAAGCCGGAGCCAGACAGATCGTGGCCGGCCTGGTGCTCGGGGCCATGTTCACCCTCTTCATAGTGGCCCTCAGCCGGGTCACTGCAGCCTTCATCCTGCTGCTCCAGGTAACCAGCCCATTCTTTGCAGCGCTCATGGGACGGATCTTCCTGCGCGAGTCCGTCAGCCGCGACACGGTCATAGCCATGCTGGTAGCCACGGTTGGCGTTGGCATCATGGTCGGTGCCGGCTTTGGAACAGGCGACGCTCTTGGAATTCTCCTGGCGCTGGTTCTTCCGATGTTCCTCGGTGGCTACACCGTCCTGATCCGCAGCTCACCGATTCGCGACCCCGGGGTCCCGACGATCGTGGGCGGCTTCGCAGTGGCGGTGGCCGCCGGGGCCGTATCGCTCGCCGGCCCCGGACTGGTCCTTCCGCTGAGGGACGTTGCCATGGGCTTCATAGGCGGCGGAGTCCTGGTTGGCGCAGCAACGCCGATCTTCAACTATGCACACCGATTCGTGCCACCGGCCGACACAGCCCTGCTCCTGATCAGCGAGATCGTCCTGGCGCCACTGTGGCTCTGGATCTGGCCCGGTGAGGTGCCCACTACGAGCACCCTGGTCGGCGGGGGAGTCGCCCTTGCTGCCGTCATCTGGCTGACTGTCAGAACCACCGGGCCAAAGGGTTCGTTGAGGCTGCGGCGGGCTGTTGGCCTGCATGCCGGTGCCGTCCCAGTCGACCCGGGTTCAGTGGGTAGGTAGTTCTCGTTTACGTCCCCGACGTGTCGGTCGGGCCTGATGGCCCTAGGCGTGGGGACAGGTTCAGCCCGGGATGGTCTCGATGGTTGTCTCACCTGTTGGCCATGGTGGGTGCATGTCGATTGTTGTAGATGTCAGTCAGGTGGTTCCGGACACTGTCACACCCTGTTCGTATGGTGGCGGCATGGATATCAGTAGTGGTGTGAACGGGTCAGCGGCCTCGCCTGAGGGGTTCGTGGCGGTTGTTGCGTCGACGGTGGGTGGCCTTGTGTGGGGGTCGATGCCTGTTGGTGAGCGCCAGGCGTGGCTGTCGGCTCTGACAACTGCTGAGGGGGCCATCGCAGCGAGTCGTGCTGGTGGTGTGGCGTGTGGTGCCGGGAGGGTGGGTGCCGCTGAGCGCACAGCCGAACTGGTGCGGGCCACGGGCATGTCGGGTAGGGATGCGGCTGGGGTGGTCAAGACAGCCGATGTGTTGGCGGTGGCACCCGAGGTGGCTGAGTCTTTGGCTACGGGGGCGATCACGACGGGTCATGTTGATGCGATCGTGGCTGGTCTGGGTGCAGGTGAGTGTCTGGCGGCTGTTGTCGACCCGGCGGTGTTGGCTGCAGCTGTGTCTGAGGGTGTTGACGGCTTTAAGGCTGGTATGCGTGGTTGGCAGGCCCGCTACAACGACGATGTTGACGGCAGCCGCCTGGCTGCACGCCAACATGTCAGACGCCGCCTGGCCTGGTCCACCACCTCTGACGGCATGGTTCGTCTAAGCGGCGAGTTGACCCCAGAGGTTGGTGCTGTCATAACCGGTGCCATCCGCGCCGAGTCCGAGGCCTTGTGGCGCCACGAAGACGACCGGGCACCAGACCCCGGTGATCCGGCCACGGGGCGCAGCGTCGCCCAGCGCAACGCGGATGCCCTCGAACACATCTGCACCAGGGCCAACAGCGGCACCACGTCGGGGAGGGCTGTCGTGGACCTGCAGGTCGTCGTCGACTACGACGTGTTGGCGTCTCAGTTTCATGCGTCAACGGGTGCAGTCGACGGTTCTGTCGCTGGGCCAGTGAACGGTGGTGCCGGGCTACCCAGCACAGGGCGCTGTGAAAGCTCTGATGGTGTTGTGCTTGCACCAGCGACTGCGCGGCGTGTGGCCTGTGACGCCGGTGTCATCCCGGTCGTCATGGGATCAACCAGCCAGGTACTCAACGTGGGGCGCCGCACCCGCACCGTCAGTACCACCCAGCGCAACGCACTCATCGTGCGCGACGGCGGTTGTGTGTTCCCGGGTTGTGACCGGCCACCGTCGTGGTGTGATGCCCACCATGTCATCCACTGGCTCAACCACGGCCCCAGCGACCTGTGGAACCTGGTGCTGTTGTGCTCAGCGCACCACCACGTCGTCCACGAGGGCGGCTGGGGCCTCACCCACGCCAACCACCACACCCGAACTACCGGTGAACTGGTCTTCACCGACCCCACAGGACGCAGACACACCCCCGAACCACCGGCCGCCCGGTTCAGGAGTGAACACGGGAATGGGCACGCCAACGGCCACGGCACCGCCCCCGGTCACGAACACGAACAGGGCCAACTGCTCCCAGCCCGAAAACAGACAGTCCAGAGACGCTGAAACCGAGATGGGCATGAGCGAGTCCCTGTCGTCCGGAAGCCCTGACAGCGTGAGCATTGACCATGCCTGCGCGCTGGGGCTGGTCGGCTGGCGGCTGTCGGAGGATCAATCCAGGTCAGGGGAGACAGGATGTCCCGGTCCAAACCTGGCCGACGCCTACCCTTGGGCCATGTCACGGCCAGACGATCGGGTCCTATCGGCCGGTCCGGGTTGCAGAGTTCCCGCATCAGAGGTCACCTGGCGCTTCGGCCCCTCGGGCGGGCCGGGCGGCCAGCACGCCAACAGGGTCAACTCCCGTGTCGAGGCCGAACTTGATCTCGCCTCAGCACGCGGAATCGACGACGAGGTCAGAACACTCCTGGTGGAGAAGCTGGGGCCGACCATTCGGGTGGTCGTTGACGCCAGCAGGTCACAGACCCGCAACAGGCACCGGGCCCTCGACATGTTCGAGGTGCGCATGCAGGAGGCCCGTGAAACCCGGAGGGAGCGGCGGCCAACTCGACCCGGAAGGGGAGCAGTGGAGCGACGCCTGCGGGCCAAGCGTCAACGGGGCCAACGCAAGTCGGAGCGCCGCGGAGGCTGGGACCGCGACTGAGCGCCGGCCTCAGCCGAGGCGACCGGCCAACACCACCATGAGCTCGGCACCCAGTTTCTGGGCCTCGGCCTCGGTGACCCCGTAGAGGTCGGCAACGCGTCGCAGGACCTCG
>Ga0209657_1002534_pt1 | contig 10186 bp, 16 predicted proteins | sample SaaInlV_100m_DNA_FD_184650 | JGI IMG/M metagenome (GOLD analysis project Ga0209657, IMG submission 184650) | Marine microbial communities from expanding oxygen minimum zones in the Saanich Inlet - SI037_S3LV_100m_DNA (SPAdes) (version 2) | ecosystem: Environmental > Aquatic > Marine > Intertidal... | reverse complement strand
CGTAGTTATTAATATCGACTATCATACATATATTATACGATATAATACATTCACATTCAACTTTTATTTACATGCTTGCATACCAAGATTGATGACACCATGATATACTCTTGCTCTCCCTCCATCACATAAAGAGATATCCCTAAAATTATTCTTTATCAAACAATATTCTAAATACTCTTTATCCCAACAAGATTTATGATAATTCGAAAATGTAGGTCCGTGTGTAAAAATTCTTGATGCAGCCCATGCAGTATGATGTTCTCTATTATTATATTTTATCCAATGATCACCAATTTTTCTCTCATTATAACATTTAACAATATACTCAAAATTAGGTACATGTATCTCAATTAAACCTCCAATTTTTAAAACTCTATAGCATTCAGATAAAGCAAAATCAGATTGAAACCATGGTACGTGTTCCAATGCATGACTTGTATAGATATAATCAACACTATCATCATCAAGAGGTATTTTATCCTTCCCCCAACTACACACATGATCAACTATACCCGGTCTTTCAAAATCACCAATAGTGATCCAATTACTATCGATTTTTTGATCCCCTGGTCCGATCTCAACTTTTATCTTGTTATATGTCATAAAATTTATTAGTTTCTATACAATATGTCAGCTTTTTACTCAATCTATTAATCTCGCATGCCTGTTTGTCACAACTCTCTATAAATAGAACTGAACTGATCTTTGAGTAATGTTGTGATTTGTATCCGGATGGTGTGGAGTTGCTCCTCCGTTCTTGTGCAGTTTTATAGTCCTGCATGATCAATTTATTGTACATTATGTTATGACTTTTTAACCATGTTTCTGTAATCGATCTCCATCGTTCTATTCTATTTGTGATTATATGATCTATTTTGTAAGATGGTATAAATAAAGGCTCTGCAGTTGAGATACATTCTTGATAAGATGTACCATCATCATCAAAAACATCTGGATCTCTACACAAAACACCATCCATATCAAAAGATATATGTATAGAATTAGGACAATTCATCATATTCCATTCAAATATTCTGGGCGTCATGACCTGCATACTAAAAAAATCCGGTTTAAATTTGCTCAAAGGATTATAAATGATACACGCTGTATATACATTGTATTTACCTTTATATATTTCACATTCTTTTAATATACTCCCACCACTACAAATAGAATCATCTATAACCAGTATATTAGTTATCTTTCGATTATTAAATGATATCCTATTACCTCCATATATTTTATTATTTATCATTACAGGTAAATTCAACCTCTCAGCTATTTTGAATCCAGGTATCATCCCAGATCTCAAAACAGGACATATAGCATCAATTTTGATACCACTTGTAGCAATTTTGTGACACATTCTATCGCAATGTGTATAAAATGACTTATACGATACTATGTTCATATATTAATTATATTATCGAATTAGTATCATAATGACACCAAAGCTTACAATTTAAATTCCACGGCTTGAAATTCCACCAATAGTGATTCAGATATACATTATATGTTTTATCCTCACCAGGATACGCTGGTCCGTTATATTCACATATCCATTCACCTGCCTCTTTTTGCATCTTTCCGTATTTAGCACACGAATTCCACCCATACCCAACACCCGGGTGAGTATAATCATAACCAATACTCTCACAATATCTGAAAATGTGGGCTTGATCCCAACCCGGACATTGCATATTACCACCACGCTTAGTGAATATTTCTTTAAACTTATCCAATTGGTACCAATCTGGATCTCCAACTACCTGTACCCCACTATTAAGAAATTTGAAACCAATATGGTCTGTATGCCCGGGTATGAGTTGATGATTAACACCAATGAATGGTTGATCGTTCCGGTGCTTCCATAAGTAACCTAAATCACCTAAACAAAATATATCACAATCTAAAAAGATAAATTGTTCTCTTATACTCGTTAGATTATATAATTTAAATCTAATGTTATGATGATCACTCCAGCTATTATCATTTGACTTTCTCTTGATAAATCTAACATTAGGAAACTTGCTTGCGTACTCTACAATATTTGTTGAGACCTCATTTTCATATAAAATGAATAAATTACAGTCAGGGTTATGATATACAACTTGTTTAATAAATATCTTACACATCTTTGTTGTATTAACATCAAAGATGTTATAATTCATAATGGTAATTATGTTCATACTATAAATTTATTGAAAAAGATTTGTTCAGATTGATCCTCATTTGATATAGGTTTTATAAATGAACCCCATGGAGTTCTGTGCATAAGATACTCCTTGAGATATGTATCAAAAATCTTACATGTGAGTTTATCTAAATATGAATCCTCTTTATTTTTAATATTAAACTGTTGTTCCGGACATTCAGTAGTAACAGCTGATATACCATGATGTATATGAAAACAATAAGGAGGATAGCCATTACCGAAAGGGGTATTTCCACCATATATTTTTAACACAGTCGCATATACTTGATCCCAAACCGGTTTGCCTAGAAAATAGTCTCTAAATAAACTAGAGTGTTTCTTGTACCAATCTACATGAAATACAAATGTATCAAATCCAGCGATTTCATATCTAACTGGTGTTACGTTTTTGTTTAATATGTCCTGAAACGACTCTACTTCCTCTATATCTAATCGCGAACATGCAAAAGCTTTTGGTTTATTCTCCTTAATATATCTTATCAAGTTACTATTAATAATAACATCACTATTTGTGAATATAAAATAGTCACAATTCGCTCTCCTCGCTTCCTTATATAAACTTGAAATTATATCATTAACATATGGGAGCTTTTTAGTATTGTCTTTAATATCACTCTCACTGCTTCTCTTTAAGGAAAATATGTCTAGGATATCATATTCAGACTTGAACGAGTTTTCCTCGTCCTTAAATTGGATATTACATAATTTAACACCATACTTCTCTCTTAAATGTATCCATGAATCGACCGCGATGTTCTGTCGATGGTAGTTACCGAATGTATTTGCTCCTAATAATATATTCATGTTCTACTGTAATGTTTCTCGATCCTCTTCAAATCGTTTATTACATAATCTAGAGTATGTTTTGGTATATCCTTAACATTTTTATTGTATTTGGCAAAAAAATGATTCGCTGATTTTTGTAAATTTTCTTTATAATTACCCTTCCCGGAAATAGTTGTCTCGACATCTAGATTCTCACATAGATACTTATCGCTATTTTTAGCGTCTGTAAACCACCAGAACGGAGGAACTAAACCTTTTTGAGAGCACCTGTAATACCACTCTATATGTTCAAATGCATTTATAAAACCTTGATCAAAGCCTCCTATATTTTTAACAACACCTTTATACATATACATAAATGCCCCTTGACACTTTTCATGAAGATCTAGATCATCTGTTGAGTGTATAATCTTATTAGATGCTATTTTTGAGAAGTTGAGATGATAAACACCTGTCTTTCTAGCTGTAGATATATACACATCAAACACTCTAGAGTCCTTGACAATAATATCATCCTCTATTAAAAATATATGATCACATTTCTTGTGATTAAGATACGCTAGTCCTGCATTTTTTGAAGTAGCAATACCATTATTGCTCACAAAATCTAACACCATACAGTCTTTAGTTTTTAGACAGTCATATTTAACACCACCATCTTTAACTATAACTAATTCATCGATTAAATCATGAGGTAAGGAGTCATAACACTTAATAAATGCACCTTCTCTATTAAATGTATTAATACATACACCTATGCTCATGGCTTAACACTCTTTAAAAATTCAACTACACCCTCTTTTGTCGCTGTTATCTCGCGAGGGTTACACACATTAATATCAAACTTGTCATGAAATCGTCTAATACCATCCATAAACCGCGACTTCCATTCCTCGTCATCTCTAATTTTACTCTCTGAATGCCCCCGGTCTTGCTCATGGATGAGTTCGTGACTATTAGCTATATCAGCAAACCATCTAAATGGTGGATGGTAGCCAGCTTGTATAATTTGCATAGTATGATCAACATGCTCCATCGCATTATAATACTCCTTATCCATTAAACCGACATCCTCTAATACACTAGAGTGGTAGTAGCTTAGTGCTCCGTATATATTATGATATAAAGCAATTTGAACATCTTTATAATCTACAATTAACTTTGGAGCCGGTTTTCCGTTTAGTTTATTATCCTCACCATGTAAACAGAAATTTAAATGCTTAATACCTGTAACTTCAGCCGCGTGTATATATTTCTCTAATGTCTGCTTGTCATGTATATAGACATCATCCTCTAGCAGGAATATATGCTCACACCCACTATCTATTAGATATCGTAAAGCTTTATTCTTCGACCGACCAACTCCAATATTCTTTTTATTGTGTATGTATTTCTCCGGCCTATATCTAGGAGACATATTCTTAAAAGGTTTACCGTCATTCACTGTAACTGTAACACATCGATCTAAATCTAATACAGAATCAATACACTTTTTATAGAACGGAACCCGATCACACGTAATAATACCTACACCTACACTATACATATATCTATATTATAATGGCAGAATGATATAAAGTCAATAAGTATTATTACGATGACAGGCCGGAAAACCTCCTATAAGAAAACAAATCGTTCTAGAAAAGATACTAGTATAACAGAGATGTCAGATCTGACATCAAAAAACACACTAGATTTAGACTTTAAGATCGACACAAAATACAAACTTACCCCAATACATAAAACATTTGTAGAATTATGTTATAATAATAAAACAAATATTGCATTCGTTGACGGGCCCGCTGGAACCGCGAAAACGTACTGTGCTGCATATCTAGCACTAAACCTGTTAAAGGGTCACAAAGTTGATGAGATAGTATATATTCGAAGTATAATTGAATCCGCTAGTAAATCAATGGGCTCATTGCCAGGAGAGGTTGATGATAAGTTCTTACCATGGACATTACCTCTCCAAGAAAAATTAAATGAGCTAATCTCCCCTGGTGATATAGCTAATCTGTTCTCTCAGGATATAATAAAAGCAGTACCTGTTAATTATGTAAGAGGTTTAACATTCAAAGATTCTGCCGTTATCGTAGATGAGGCACAGAACCTAACTAAGAGTGAATTAATAACCATACTAACAAGATTCGGTGAAGATTCGAAAATGATGGTTATAGGAGATACAATGCAAAGTGATATTAACGGTAGATCCGGTTTTAGAGAAATATATGATACATTCAATGATCAGGAGAGTGAAGATAATGGAATCATGACTTTTAAGTTTACAGATAAAGATATTATGAGGAGTGAGATGTTAAAGTTCATCGTCTCTAAACTACAAAAGAATAAGTAGTTATATGTTCGACGAACTAGCAGAGTATTATATAAATGAGGTCTTAAAAAAGGATCTCAAAGTAGGTGATGAGGTAAAAAATATCAACCCTGATTGTGAACACCATAAATCAAAAGGAGTTGTTAAAAAGATAGTTAAGCGTCCAGAGACTGGTAGTTCACGTGTAAAAAATAGACATAATATACCTGGTAGTGATGCTGAGTATGAAGTAACAAACGATACAAAAAATGCCCAACCGGGAGATCGTTTAACAAAAAGTCTAGATCAGATCACTAAATCAAAAACTTAAGAGCTTTTTGAAACTCCTTTAGAACAACCCCAGGTTTCCGTGCTTCGTGGGTAACTGCCTCACCAGATTCATCTTCTGTATATATTGGACTGGTCTGCTTTTCAAATTCTTCCTTAAAAGCTCTGATAAAATCTTCACTAAGGTTGAGTTTAGATGGGTAGCGTTCCCGGGTAACTGTTTTATGAAACCCGAAACCTTCTAGAACGTGTTCATATTCTTTGTTAAAGTTCTTCATATAGATATTTATAAAGATTACTTATATAATTTAATATCTGTTTCATCTGAATCATCTACCCCCACCGGGAATCCGAATTCATCTGTTATAACACTCGGGTCTACTAAAGAGTCATCCTCACCAAACATATTACCATCCTCACCTATATAATAACCTAACATAATTAATCTTTCTTCTGTAGTACCAAATATCTCAATCATGGCTGATCGATCCTCTTTTGGAAAAAATCTCTCGTCCTCTTTCGCCCAATTTGCATACATTGCCTTAAATAGATTATCAATTTCCTTAATATATTCAACATCTGTTTCCCGTTTACCGTCATCCTCGATAGACTCTTGTGTTACGTTAGTTATAGGTGTATAGAATATAATATCCAGAAACTTCATTGACTCTTTAACGATAGGAATACACTTTTCTACAAAAAGTTCATCTATGTCCCCAATCTCTTTATGACATGCCCACATACTATATATGAGATTATCAAGTGGACATCTATCAAATATAACATGACTATCCGAACTATGTTTCTCTAATTCATCAATCATATAATTAAGGATAGCCCACTGTGTCTCTTTGGTTGTATTTTTACTATGATCCTTACTTCGGCTCTTCTTGTGAATTATATCTCTATAAGAAGTTGTCGGAGTTTCATACATATCCCATTTCTTTAAAAATTCTTTAATTAATGTTGTCTTTCCTTGACATGCAGTTCCGGATATTGATAATCTCATTGTTTCGTCTTCTTTCTTTTTATAGGTGTATAATTGTCTGTATATTCTTCAATTTGTGACTGAGTTGAATTATTCTTTACATAAATTGGAGATGCTTTTTGATGCCGATGAGTAATCATCTTAGGGCGCTTAAATATACTCAACAGCCTTTTGAACTTTAATTTAAACTCACACAACATCAGTAAGCTTTGGTGCTGAAAATACTAGTGTCCATGTATGCCCTCCGCCCGGACATTCATATATTTGTATATTTTCTGGTTCATAGTGCTTGTGTTCCATACCTGCTTTGAATTGTATAATAGCGGTATCGACATTTTGACATGAGAAGTACTTCTTCCGTAGCAACTCCTTGTTACATGTATAGGTAAATTTGTATATATTAGGTTTATTCATAAAATTATACTCCGGTTAATTGATCCCATGCACTAACATGTAAGCGTGATAAGCCAATATAACCATACTTTTTAGCCATATCTAAACAAAATTTTGTCCTCTCATGAAAGTTTTCTTGCTTATCTAGACCTGGCATCATTAAAATCTTTTTTGGTGGTATATTAAAAGGTTTAATAAAATCTCTCTCAATTTCCTCTAAATCGTCTTCACTACTAATTACAAACTTAAACCAATAATTATCATGCTCCATTACACGCTTCAGTGCCTCTGGTCGTATCCTTCTATTTTCCGGCATACCCGAATTTGCTAACTTTACAGAGCAGTTAATTTGATCAAGAACATCAAATAATTCATCTTCTATATATATGGTACCGTTAGTCTCAATTTCATTATATGTCTTTGAAAAGAAACCGGTTTTTTCTAGTATAGTCTCTTTGAGGTATTGATCAAACGCGCATATTGCTCGTTGGTGTTTAGGTATAGTAGGCTCACCACCGGTCCAAATTAAATGTACCCGGCCCTCATATATCCACTTATCAATACCTTCATTCTCCCACTCCTGTATTAAGCGATAAAATGGTTTTTCAAACCCTTTTCTCCATACATACTCGGTGTCACACCACCAGGTCGCTTTCCCTTCCTTCATTAAGGAACCATCTGGCCCACCACACATTAAATTACATGATTTTAATCGTATAAAATATGCTGGGTATCCGGTTGTGTTACCCTCACATTGAACGGAATAAAACCCTTCAGATAAATCTAATGAATTAATACTACTCATCTATATGCTTATTTCGTTTCTGAGCACTGAATACCTTTTGTGTAACCATTACTCCGTTAATTCCCATTACAAGCGGTCCTCTACTCCTACCATATCTTTTAGATATTTTATGAAGAGCTGGATGACGCTCGGCGTTTGTAGTTCTCATTGGATCCCTTCCTCGCTTGGACATATATTATAGCCCCCAAGTTGAATCCGGGTCGACCCACCTGCCTATTTGTTTTCTAGGTGTAATAGAAACTCCGGAATCCTTTTTCTTCTCTCCACCCTTAGGTTTGAAGGGTGGTTTTGTTAAATCCTTTGTTTCTGGTTTTGGTTCGGTAATAGGCTCTAAATCAGCTTGTATTTTTTCTGATTCTGTAGATGTCTCTTGTGTTACCGCAGCTTTTGTCGCGGGTGTGTAAGCCTCTTCACTTCCAGTATAAACAGCAGAATTCTTTTCATGCTCAAATACTTCAACTTTAATACAATTACATCTATTATCCGTCATTCCTGCAACAAATTTATTTGCTGCTAGGTAACACCATTCAGCAATTCTTTCAATCCCAGTACCGTTAGGCATGACTCTTAAATCACATGCATCAGCTTGAACAAGCTTTTCAAAAATAGGCAGGGCTGGATCATCAGCGGCAATACATGTAGTATGATCAAACTGTTCACTAACAATTTCTTTAAGTCCCTTCAATCCTCCAAAATCTACAACCCAATTATTGACATCCAATTCCTTAGCTTCGAACCAAAATTTGGCCGATAGCTTATATCCGTGAATAAACCTACAATGAGAATGACTCGCGTGAGGTTGTCTAAACGCACAACTACCTAATTCTAATATTTTTGTACTCTGAAACATACTTATATTATATTAACCTTCATTATCTTTATCAAGCTTTATTTCTATAGATTGTAAGACATTGTTGAAATTATCCACTATCCAACATAATCCTGCACTCGCGAGCGGTAGTAATATATTCTCTCTTGAATAGTACCAAATAAAACAACCAGACCAAAAACCCAAACACAAACTACATTTGAATAGCTTATCTATACAAGGGTGAAGTCTCGTAAAAATATTACGAGGTATGTTAAGGATCGTACCGTACTTAAGTATAAAAGTAAGTCCGATACATGCTAAGAGTTCGATAATTATAATTCTTCTTTCTCTTCTAATACTTCAAGAGCCTCTGGAATCAACTTAGCTTGTTCTTTAGTTATAGTTATTACAAAGCCTTTATCGTCTCGTATTTGCACAAGAGATGAACCTTTTGTGTATATCTCTGGGCATGCCTTACCTCCACAACATAGTAGAACACTACCTAACTTGGGATTATATTTTAAATCTTCTTTCATAACTCTTCTATATTTATAATAGTTAGTTCCTTTTTGTCCAAATCAAATCTAGCCGGGGTGGTTGTAACAAATTCATTCTCTAATTGCCCTCGATCATCGATAATTTTCACCTGTGTTGCTTTACCAGCTAGAGTAATATGAATATTTTTCTCATCATCCACTGCCGACATTATAGTATTACCTTCTCCATCATCACTATCTATAGCAATAACTTTACCTAGATGTATTAAGTCTGCTCCTCTCCCAGCCTTTTGCAGGAAAATCTTTACAAACTTAATACCAGGAAAGGTAAGAGTCTTACTAGATTCAGTAAATAATCTTTTAGGTTGTATTGGTTCACAAAAAGTTGGGTTCACAGCTGTATAAGCATCAAACAACCCAGTATATTGAGAATCATATTTTCCGAACCTCTTCATCACTCTCCAACGTATAAATGTACTGATGTGTTTCCAGCTTCACTAGAATCATTTAACTCAGAAACAAGATCGTATGTATCCTTTACAGGTGATATTTCAGATATGATTAAATGTAATCGATCCACATCTATATTAGTATTCCGTACTAGTTGATCCTTATATAACGTCCATATCTCATGAGCCTGTTTTACAGTTACATAACCATAACTCTCACTATCAATATTATTACTTTGCATCAAAATATTAAAAACCAGATCCCCATCAACACCATCTGGTATATTTTTAATAATAGTATTCTTATCCTTAAGAGTAATGGCAGCTCTTATTGAGGATGCACTAGCTTTCTTCATCGAGCCAGATAAATTCGGTCTAGCACAAGTAGCACATTGAACACCTAGCAGGTTGCTTGAGAATTTATCAGTCTTAAAAAGGTTGGAATATCTTTCTGAATCAGGTTTTTCGGGACCGGATATCTTATTATGGGTGGATAATTCTCTAGATTTACTAGAGATGTATATATACAGATCATCACAACTATTAGCAGCATCTAGAGCTGTAACATAGTGACCAAAGTGTGGAGGTTTAAATGCCCCTGGGAATATTCCTACTTTCCGAACACCTTCGACACGCT
>Ga0209657_1002525_pt1 | contig 10199 bp, 11 predicted proteins | sample SaaInlV_100m_DNA_FD_184650 | JGI IMG/M metagenome (GOLD analysis project Ga0209657, IMG submission 184650) | Marine microbial communities from expanding oxygen minimum zones in the Saanich Inlet - SI037_S3LV_100m_DNA (SPAdes) (version 2) | ecosystem: Environmental > Aquatic > Marine > Intertidal... | reverse complement strand
CGTGTTCGCTCCAGGATCGGCTGAACTAGCGATTGGTGCATCGGTCGAAGCTGTAAACGAGGTTTTGTAGGTGGAATTCGCGTACTCTCCGAGTAGAAATCTGCGTTCGCTGGCAAAAATACCTCAACGGGTAGACGGATGTAAGCTGTTGACGACCGAGACTATTGACATGACTTACAAGTACAACCTATTCGCCGCTGCTTATCCGTCTGATGGGGGACCGATTAGCAAAATATTTCAACCGGTAGTCGACTTTCGCACTTACATGCGGGCTGGCCACATGGCCTTAATGTTTCCGCTTGGTATCGCCTACTTCGTGTTATTTGTGACGACACTAGCGGTTGGCGGACCAATGATATGAACTCTTGTGTGACCAATAGTTCTCATCGCCACATTCGAAGTTATGCATGCGAGATCGAACGCAGGTTGTTGAGTTCGCCTACTAGAAGTGACTAGCGTAGGTGGGGAGGCATTCGAACAGTGCTCCTACGGTGGCTAACCCACCGGCATTGTGCGTTTCGAGTGCTTGCGCCCTACCTCTGCGGTGTCGGTCCGGTGTCCTGCGATAACCCGCACACCCTCGTCGATTTTGTCGGCGACGTTTTCGGGTGTGCAGCCGTCAAGGAACGCTAGTCCGTTTTCTTTACAAGCATTTTTTACTCGCTCACGGGCTTCGAGCAAACGGGGATCCATTGGCTTGCCCGGATCTCGCTTGATTCCGAACGACATGTGAAGATCGCCGGGTCCCCATTCTGCGAAACCTAGCCCGGGAACTGCCAATGATTGTTCGCAATTGGTGAGTGCCCGAACTGTTTCGATTTTTACTCCCAAAAGCAGCTCGCCTTGAGGGTTGAGCGGCCATGGTTCTGCTTTATCGACATATGTGTCGGCATCGACACCCCACACGGGTGCAGACGTTGGTTGCGAACCGACACCACGAGTGCCTCGTTCGAGTCCGTAGCCGACGCCCTTCATGTTGATTGGGTAGCGGCAGGATTCGATGAACGCTCGAACTGCGTCGGGTGTTTCGGCTTGGCAAAGAAGAATTCCGTGAACCCCGCGAGCTAAGATCATTCGGAACTGCCATGCGTTGAATCGAATGATGTCTTCTGATGAACCTTCCACTGGCGTCTCGACGATGACCGGGGGGGTGCGGTGCCCACTCGCCGTAGGACCGCCGTCGATTAAACCGTTCATGTAGTTGTCGAGTCCAGTCATGTCAAAAGCGCCGTGCTCCATGCCTACGTTGATGTAATCGGCCCACGTGTGTGCGTCTTTGAGTCCTTGTTCATAGGTTAGTACGTGGCCGGTGTGACCTCCGTCGTAGTAGATCGGTTGGTCTTGCTCAAGGAGTTCTATTGCGCGGTTGATGCGTTTTGCCATGGTGTTCCTGCTGAGAGGTTTTGCGTGCCCGAGTAGCGACAGTAATTCAATCTTGGCGAATCGTACCGTCTAAAAAGAATTTGTGCAGCAAGTTCTATCGCCTGTGAATCGGTCGTGACTTCTGCGGCGGCGCTGAAAGCTATCGACGATGCCGTAACGTTACTTGCCAATGCCGAGCGACAAGTGATCGTCGCTGGAGGCGGGGTAACGCTCGCCACAGCAGAACCGGATCTACTCGAACTTCCCGAACGCACTGGCGTTCACAATAACTGAAACTGTAACATCGCCAGATTCAGCTTGAACGTCCATTGGTAAGCTGATGAACGCTCGGTCAGGGCGACCCGTTGTCATTTGCTCAAACGTATTGTTCAGATCGTAGTGTAGAGCTTGATGTGATCGAGGACGATAACTGGCTTTAGCCAGCGGCTCTAGCGCTGAAGGAATATCCGCAGGTCGTTTTCGTTCTAGCTCTTGAAGAACGCCTCGATCTTCCATATACGTATGAGCTTCGCCAGAAATAACCGAGACTGCTGTCGAAGCGACATAACTCTCACCAAGACCTATTGCCGTGTTCAATGCACCGGATCCTATCGATGTAAACACCGGGAGTGATTTAGCCGATACGCGGTAGTAGCCATAGGCGGGATGAACTGCGCTTTGTTCGTGACCAACCTGAAGGATCTTTATCTGGTCTTGAACCGTAATAAATCAATCGAGCATGGCGACTATGCCATGACCAGGGATGCCAACTAAATACGGCGTTTTCTCGGTGAGTAATTTATCTCTTACTATTTCGCCGCCAGTTCGATTAGCGACTTCTGCGAATCCTCTTTTATATTTATGCAGCGTCGTTGCTCAGGCGCACACAGAGCGTACATCTTTAGTTAGTCTTTACACTGATGAGTGCATGAAGTGCCATCGCAACGACTAAATGGGCTGAAGGTTTTTGGCGATACGGGCTCAACATAGATTCAGACGAACGGTTTTCTCGTTTGGGATGAGTCTTGTGCCGGTTGTAATGGTGCTGGGATTATTGACGCCGGTTTTGGGACCTGCGATGGACCACCATTACGCTGATCGTTCACCTGCGCACGCTCACGTGTTCGTTGGAGAAGATACCAATCTCCACGATCATTCACTGGATCTCCACGATCACACATCTGGTGAATCGACTGGTGACGGATTGTCTGTCGCCAGCACGTCCATTACGGGGTCTTATGGCCCGTTAACGCTGGTCGGTGCAACTCTCGAGTCGCACGTACCGAATTTCAACACGCACATGATTGATATGCAGGTCAGAGAATCGACTGTCCCCGACAACCAACCGATCGCTCCACTGAATAGACCGCCTCGACGCGCGTAATAACGCAATTTTTGGTTTATTCGAATCGATTCATTTGAGATTGATTCATAGTTGGGAGTTATATATGTCTGTGTTTTCTTGGCGCGCGCGCTGTGCACTTTTACTTACTGTTCTTTTCGCTGTTCTCGGCACCGGCACCGTACTTGCTCATGAGGGGCGAGACGTTGGTGGTTACAACTTCGTCGTAGGGTTTATAAACGAACCAGCTGTCGAAGGAATGTTGAATGGGGTTTCACTTCGGGTGACATCGCTAATCGTTGACGACGACGATCATGCCCACGACGATGGTATGGATATGTCTATGAACGATCGAATGGCTACAGAAATCGATCTCGTGTCGCATGGTGGAGTATTCGTCGATGAATTAGCTGCTAGTGCTCACTACGAGTTTACTTTCGGTCACGAATTCGAAAATCTAACTGTTCCGTTCCATGCGCACCCAATTGAAACTCAAGGTTCGATTACGATCGGTGACAATAATCCGGTAGCGACCGAAGTTGTTGTTGAGATTCATGAAAACGGATTTGTGCCGGCAATGTTGATGATTCAGGTCGGCACGACGGTCGTATTCGAAAACCATATGGCCGAACCAACGGTTGTAATGAGCGGCCCTCTTGGTGATGTGGCTCTAGAAGCTGATGTACCCGCTGTGCTGAACGCGGTTGTCGGTATCACAACGCTTCAAGTTGAAGTAACCCACGTTGCATCATCTGTAGCGCAAGTTATGGAATTGAAGGAAGCTTGGAATGCACCTGGGCACTATAAATCGGAGTTCATTCCGACATCCCCCGGTGCATACAACTTTCGATTCTTCGGTGATATTGATGGGCAGACAATCGACGAGAGATTCGAATCGAGCAATACAACGTTCGACGAAGTGACACCAGCAACCGAGATTCAGTTTCCCGTTCAGTTGGCAGCTCCCAGAGAAACGGAGAACGCTGCACGCGGAGCTATGGAGGCTGCTAACACTGCCGGAACAGATGCTTCAGATGCAGCTGATTCGGCTTCAAGTGCGAACACCTTGGCGGTTGTCGCATTGTTTATAGGCTTTATCGGATTAGTTCTCGGCGGATTAGCTTTTCAGCGTTTGGGTAAAAAGCCGTAGTTCACCGCTAAGAGATTGAAATGACACCGATTCCGATTGAAATGACTCGTTTGCTGCTTCTTCACGGCGCTGGAGGGACGTACGACGAGGCAATTATTTTTGGCGGGATCGGTGTGCTTTTAATTGCACTGGGTTTCCTTTCATGGAAGGCTAGTAAAGGCAAAGAAGAACGACGGAAAAAGAGAAAGGCGCGACGTAAGCGTTGAGTCGATTGCTTGAAAATAACTCGTTGGTTTTTCGATTATTTCTTGATCTGTTCGCCCTCGTATCGATGTTCTTTTTGTTCGTCTCTCTGAGCGAGGGCGTCGATGCGCACGCCAACCAGATCAATTCGATACCTTCGCCAAATAGCGAGCTCGAAATTTCGCCTAGCCGTGTGGTTATTTGGTACAGCGAGCCGATAGAAGAATCGTTCAGCGTTGTGACTGTTCTGAACGCGGCTGCCGAGCGAGTTGATCTTGATGATTCGACTCGTGATGGGACCGAACCTTCAGCGATGTCGGTCGGTTTACCCCAACTTGCCAACGGTACTTACACAGTCATTTGGAAAAACCTTTCATCCGTCGATGGTCACAAAGTCATCGGGTCGTTCGTGTTTGCAGTTGGTGAACCGCTTTCTACTGGTGCGCAGATAGATGCAGTTGAGCAGCCGTTGTTGCAAACAGTTGCCGACCCATGGCTACGCTGGCTTGTATTTGTTAGTGCCGCAGTCGTCATTGGCGGGCTAGTGTTTGAATTAATTATCGACGTCCCAGTTGTCTACGGCGTGTCGTCAAAGGACAGCTGGCAAGTTGCAGGGATAGTGGCATCCAATGCATGGTCGAGAGTCGCAGTTATTTCGCTTGCTGTATTGATTCTCGCAATGCTTGGTCAACTGCTTCAGCAAGCTAGCGTTTTATCTGGCAATTCGCCGTTCGCTCCTAACCTAGAGATTATTAAATCGGTTGCGCTGGAAAGCGGCTGGGGCCGGCTCTGGACGTATCGTTTGATCACAGTTATCGGCATCGGAGTTTTGTATTTCGTCGCCAAGCGATCGGCAGCCGTCGGCGATGGGGATGCTGGATCAGAGAGGCAGTCGGATCAGGAAGGTTCACTTCTCGGAGATTCGATGTTTGCTCAGGCAGCAGCAGTACTTGGCTTGGTTTTTCTCGGATTAATCTCCACAAGCAGCCACAATGCTGCATCACCGTCTGAGATAAAAACGTTCGCTATCGTTACCGACTTTGTTCACCTCTCTGCATCAATGGTCTGGCTCGGTGGCGTGATTTATCTTGCAATAGCAGTTCCTGTTTTCATCAAAAAGCTATCTAGGTCGGACGTTTACGATTTACTTAATTCGACGATCTCCAGATTCACAGTGCTCGGCTTGTTGAGTGCCGGAATTTTGGTTATTACTGGAATTTTCTCTAGCTACATGCAGGTCACAGTTCCCGCTGCGGTGTCCACTCCTTACGGCTGGTTCTTGGTTGGGAAGTTGGCGCTGATCGTTCCGTTGTTCGCTTTCGCCGCTTACAACGGATTCAAGCTAGCCAAAAGTTTAGGAATCGGTGGAGAACGTCGTCTTGGACGATCGTTGGTTATCGAGGCGGTCCTCGCAGCTCTAGTTTTTGCTGTGGTTGGCTGGCTGGCAAGCTTGGAACCTGCTCGACAGTACGCCGGTCGAACTGGAATCGGGGCTGTCGAGAATGTGGCTTTTAAGGCTCAGGCAGAAGGCACAGAATTCGATATCAAGATTAATCCTGCCGAAGTTGGATCGAACGATGTAATTGTCATATTGACCAAACCGAACGGTGAAGTGATCGATAACGCCGTAGATGTGCGGGTACGGCTCAAGTTCGTCGATGACGATCTCGGTGAGCCTCTTGTTTCGCTGAAAGATACCGGTGCTGGTGTTTGGCGTCTCAACGATGCTCGCCTCAATATCGCTGGCGAATACCAGGCAGAAGTTGTTGTTCAACGACCCGATGCGTTCGATTCACGTACTGCGTTCCGTTTCGATGCCCTGTCGGTTGCAACGGCCGCCAGTACGATAAAACCCGATAGTGACAGAGCGAACTTGCTGTTTGGATTGCAGTTACTAATTATCGGTGGAATAGTCGTTGTGATCGGTGTGCGGGGCAAAGTTGCACCGAAGATTTTCGGAACTGCTGGCGTCCAAAAAGCTCTCATGGCATCGGGCGTTGCCGTAGCCGTGCTTGGATTGTTGTTTGTACTGAACGCGCAGGTGCTTAGGGTTGGCTTACCAGAAACCATCCGTAATCCGTTTCCGCCAACTGCTGAATCGGTTGCACTTGGTGCACCGGTTTACGCCACTGCTTGTGCGGCGTGTCACGGTGTTAATGGTCTTGGTGATGGGCCATCAGGAGCGGGACTGCCGAAACCACCCGCCGATCTGATTATTCACGTGCCCCTTCACAGCGACACGATCCTGTACGAGTTCATTCGAGATGGAATCGCCCCGACTGGGATGCCGGGACAAGCCGGTGTTTTGACAGAGGACGAGATGTGGCATCTCGTGAACTACTTGCGAGCTGAATTCGACAACCGTTAGGAGCGCGATAGTCGATCAGTTTCACGAGTGACTTGCTAAATGTCGTTCGTTACGGCAGCACCCGATTCGACGAGATTCGCTATTTCTTCTTCCGAATAACCAGCGCCGGTCAAAACTTCACGGGTGTGCTGGCCGAGCAAAGGTGCCGGTTCGGTAATTCTTCCGGGTGTTCCGTATAACTTTGCAGCGACACCTATGTTCTTGGTAGTCCCTGCAGTTGGGTGTTCAAGAACGGCTTCCATGCCTCGATCCTGCACTTGCGGATCAGCCCATATTTGCTCCATGTTCAAAATCGGACCTGCTGGAACGCCTGCTTCTTCAAGGATAGCCAGCCACTCGTCTGTCGTTTTTGTAGTGGTGCTTAACTGGAGCTCTTCTTCAAGCTTGGCGCGATTAACCAATCGGCCTGCGTTGTCGGTGTACTCATCACGTGCGATGAGATCTTCACACCCAAAGGCGATTGCAAGTCGTTCCCAGTTCGGTTGGTTCGGTGCACCGACAATGATGTGACCGTCGCTAGTTTCTAGAGCTTGATAGGGCGCTGAATTACGGTGGGATGATCCGAGTGGTCCCGCCACTTCGCCAGTAGCAAAGTAACCGGCAGACTCCCAAACGGTGTAGGCAAGTGCCGCTTCGAGGAGTGATATTTCTAGATACTGCCCGTTGCCCGTTTTTAGCTTATTGATGTAGGCGGTAAGGATGCCGTAGACGGAAAACATTCCTGCGTTCATATCGGCGATCGGCACACCTGCCTTCACAGGTGGAGTGCCCGGAACGCCAGTGAAGCTCATAATTCCGCTCATTCCTTGCGCAATCAGATCGTATCCACCGCGTTTGGCGTAAGGACCCGTACGACCGAACCCGGAGACCGAGCAGTAGATGATTCCGGGGTTGATGGCTTTAAGATCTTCGTAGCCGAGTCCTAGTCGTTCCATCACGCCCGTGCGGTAGTTTTCTATAACGATGTCAGCATCTTTGACGAGCTTCTTCATCGCTTCGACACCCGCTGGTTCTTTGAAGTTGAGTACCATGCTGCGTTTGTTGCGGTTCATCGCTAAAAATGCAGCCGATTCAGTTTCGATGAAGGGAGGTCCCATTCGGCGAGTGTCATCACCGCCGTTCGGCTTTTCAATCTTGATCACATCGGCGCCCATGTCAGCGAGCAGCATGCTGCAGAACGGACCTGCGAGGATCTGTGAGCAATCGAGAACGCGTACTCCTTCGAGTGCTTCGGGCATGCCATTGGGATTCGGGAGGGATTGCATAATTTTCTACGAGGTGTCTGCATCTCTATGAGATGCCGGTGATAGCGATAAAGCCGATGAGAGTAGATCGATACTGACTGTTCGAAATTCTATTCCCAAAAACTCTGAGTTGGTTACGCTCTGATGTGAAGAGCAAGTAAAAATAATCTCTGAGATAATCCATGCGTCACTCCGGGCGCCTGAGGCGGATCCTCCCGCCAAAGTTGTTTAAGTTACGGTGGTCGCTTCGATGTTTCTTCTACCTTCGGGAGGGAGTTAGAGGTAGGGTAGATATCTGCCCAAGTGCGAAGGCACGCCCGGCAGAAAAGGAAAGTTCGTATGTTCAAGTTAGATGGCAAAGTAGCGTTCGTAACCGGCGGCAACGGCGGAATTGGCCTAGGTATGGCGAAAGGTTTTGTCGATCAGGGCGCTTCGGTTGTGTTGGCTGCTCGAACAGTTTCGAAGCTCGATGCCGCAGTTGCTCAAATTACCGCTTCTGGTGGAGGCGACAAAGTTCTCGCCGTTCAGTGTGATGTGACCGACCGATCTTCGATTCAGACTACTCTTGATGCAACTGTCGAAAAGTTTGGCGGACTGGACATCGTGGTCAACAACGCTGGTACAAACAAACGTGCCGAAGAACCTCACCTTCTCTCAGAAGAAGATTGGCAAGATGTCATCGACACCAACCTCACGAGCATGCACAGCGTTACTTCACTGGCGTTCCCGTTGTTGAAGACCCGTGGCGGCGGGAAGATCATCAACATTGGCTCCATGATGTCGATATTTGGTTCGCCGTACGCTCCCGCTTACGCTGCGAGCAAAGGCGGGGTTGTGCAATACACAAAGAGCTGCGCTATCGCTTACGCCAAGTACAACGTTCAGATAAACGCGATCTTGCCGGGTTGGATTGTGACTGAAATGACCGACGAATTTGGTCGGTTATTTCCAGATCGATACGCGGCTATCGAAGGTCGTACGCCGGCAGGACGTTGGGGGCAGCCTCAGGATTTGGCAGGAACAGCGATATTCCTCGCTTCCGACGCATCGCAGTTCGTTTCGGGCGTATCTATTCCGATCGACGGCGGTTACAGCGTCGCTTAGCTACGGGTGTCGTCAGTCGCGGTCGTCGTCATACGACTCGACTCTAGCTGCGGTCCTCCTAGCCTAATCCTTCCATACGGAAGGTGACTGACGTTTGCTTGGGTTCTATTTCTCTTCAACTGCGTCTTTGAAGATGTTTTCTCGGTACCAACGAAGTTCTTCCACGCTTTCTTTGACGTCGTTCATCGCCAAGTGTGTTCCCTTTTTTAAAAGCGGGCGGATGCCTTTCGGGTACCACCGTTCAACAACCTCTTTGAATGACGACACATCTACCATTCTGTAATGAAGGTAGTCTTCGAGAGTCGGCATTTCTTTATGAAGAAACCGTCGGTCGACCCAGATCGAATTTCCGCAGAGAGGTACTTTGCCTTTTTCGGTCCACTTCTTCAAAAACTTCAGTGTTTGGCGCTCGGCTTCTGCGATATCTATTTTGGAAGCCTCGATTCGGTCGAGAAGTCCAGATATTTTGTGCTGTTTGGCTGGCCAATCTTCCATTCGTGCCATTTCTTCCGGCGTACGATGAATGGCGAGTTCTGGTCCTTCGGCGAGAACGTTGAGATCGGCGTCAGTCACAAGCGAGGCGATTTCGACAATTACTTGCTCGTCGCCGAGTCCTGTCATTTCGAGGTCGACCCAGAATAGATTCGTATTTTTAGGCATCGGACGATTCTAGTGCAGGAACCCGGCGAGCGGGGCACCGTCGTAAGTGATCATGGAAGGGTTCCTTCGAACGACACTGTGCCCGCCTTTGGCAAGCATCGTCGTAATGCCCACAGTGTTACGTTATGAAGGTATTTATTTTGGCAATTTAGGAACACTATGAAACTCCTTGCTTCAGCCGCTCTCGTTCTCACAGTTTTTGTAGGTCTGGTCGCGTGTCAAGGGGCGATTGGCGACGCGGGAATTCAAGGCAATCCTGGTCCGCAGGGTGTTCAAGGAGTTGCTGGCCCTGCTGGAGCACTTGGTCTTACCGGGCCTGAGGGATCGACTGGACCTATTGGGCCTCAGGGCGAATCTGGTCCCGTTGGACCTCAAGGCGAGGCGGGTGCCATCGGAGAAACAGGGCCTCAGGGCGAATCTGGTCCCGTTGGACCTCAAGGCGAGGCGGGTGCCATCGGAGAAACAGGGCCTCAGGGCGAATCTGGTCCCGTTGGACCTCAAGGCGAAGCGGGTGCCATCGGAGAAACAGGGTTGCAAGGTGAACCCGGGTCTGCCGGTGAAAAAGGGGCAATAGGCCTCAAAGGGCAGGCTGGTGAAGCAGGTATCGCTGGTCCGATCGGCCCTGCAGGGATCAACGGTGGCGATTACCACGAACTGTTTCTCGACGACGCGAATATCAAAGATCACGTCGTTTGGATCGATGCTGGCAACGCTACCGGATCGGCAGTAGTGATCGGTGCTGGCGAACTGCTAACTGCCGAGCATGTAATTACTGGTAAAACCCTC
>Ga0209657_1002523_pt1 | contig 10206 bp, 10 predicted proteins | sample SaaInlV_100m_DNA_FD_184650 | JGI IMG/M metagenome (GOLD analysis project Ga0209657, IMG submission 184650) | Marine microbial communities from expanding oxygen minimum zones in the Saanich Inlet - SI037_S3LV_100m_DNA (SPAdes) (version 2) | ecosystem: Environmental > Aquatic > Marine > Intertidal... | reverse complement strand
GTATTCCTGAACAAATTATTGAAAAAGCAAAGAAAGCAAAAGAATGCCCTCATTGTGGAAAAACACAATATGAATTAGTATTTACAAAACCTACTATCTTTGTTGAGAAAACAGAAATTGGTGAACATAGACTCTTGCCAATCACTATTAGAGAAAGATTTTCACAAATTATTGATGATGATTTATCATTATTATCTTATGATCCTGTAACTGCAAGACCAGAATGGTTTATTCTTCAAGCATTACCTGTTCCACCTGTTACTGTTAGACCCTCAATTATTCTTGAAACTGGAATTAGATCTGAAGATGATTTGACACACAAAATGGTAGATATCATTAGAGTTAATCAGAGATTAAAAGAAAGTAAAGAAGCTGGAACACCTCCGTTAATTGTTCAAGACTTGGTAGATTTGTTACAATACCATTCTACTACGTATTTTGATAACGAAGTTTCTGGTATTCCACAAGCTCATCACCGTTCTGGACGTCCTCTAAAAACATTAACTCAACGACTCAAAGGAAAAGAAGGTCGATTCAGAGGTTCTTTATCTGGAAAAAGAGTTGACTTTTCTAGTAGAACTGTAATTTCACCTGATCCTAACTTGGATTTATCTGAAGTTGGTGTACCTGAAGCAGTTGCAATGAAATTAACAATTCCTGAAATTGTAACTGAATGGAATATTGATAGAATGAGAAAACTGGTAATCAATGGACCAGAAAAATTCCCAGGTGTTAACTATATTGTAAGACCTGATGGTGTAAAAATTAGATTAGACTTTGTTGAAGATCGTTCAACAATTGCTGAAACCCTTGAAATTGGATATTTAATTGAAAGACATCTTGCAGACAGAGATATTGTAATGTTTAACAGACAACCATCACTTCACCAGATGTCAATTATGGCTCATTATGTGAGAGTACTTCCTGGAAAGACTTTCAGATTACACCCATCTGTTTGTCCACCATACAACGCAGACTTTGACGGTGATGAAATGAATCTTCACGTTCCACAAAGTGAAGAAGCTAGAGCAGAAGCAATTCTTTTGATGAGAGTTCAAGATCAATTAATTTCGCCAAGATATGGTGGTCCAATTATTGGAGCACTAAGAGACTTTGTAACTGGTGCATATCTTTTAACAAAAGATGATACTGTTTTGTCTGTTCAAGAATTCTCAAACTATGCAATGCTTGGTGGTTATACTGATCCACTTCCAAAACCTGGTACTAAAACAAAAGATGGTCCAGCATATACTGGAAAACAATTATTCTCCTTATTCTTACCAAATGATTTCAACTATACTTTAACGTCAAAATGGTCAAAAGGTACTGGTGGAAAAGCAAATGATGTTGTAATTAAAAATGGTGAATTAATCGGTGGTGTAATTGATAAAACATCAATTGGTGCAGAAGAGCCTGAAAGTGTCTTACACAGAATTACAAAAGACTATGGAAACGCAGTTGGAAAGAACTTTTTGAATTCTATCTTAATTATGGTAAAACAATTCATCACTCACTACGGTTTCAGTTATGGTTATGGTGACTTGGAAGTTCCAGAAAAGAATGAACAACAGATTCTAGATGATATTAGTGATACATATGATGTTGTAGCTGACTTGACTTCTCAATATGAAAAAGGTACATTGAAACTTACTAGAGGTATGAAAGCTGAAGAAGCTTTAGAGGCTTACATTGTTAATGAATTAGGTAAAGCCAGAGTTAAAGCAGGAGACACTGCAAATGATTCCCTTGATGATGGTAATGCTGGAAAAATTATGGCTACCACTGGTGCCAGAGGTTCAGCACTTAACGTAGGTCAGATGGCCGGTGCATTAGGTCAACAGTCTAGAAGAGGTAATAGAATGAATGATGGATATGCAAACCGTGCATTAACTCACTATAAGGAACATGATAGTAATCCTGATGCACATGGATTTGTGAAATCAAATTACAGAACTGGATTATCTGCATTAGAATTCTTTTTCCACGCAATGGGTGGTAGAGAAGGACTTGTAGATACTGCAGTCAGAACACAACAAAGTGGTTACATGCAACGTAGATTGATTAACGCATTAGAACACATTAGATTAGAATATGATGGAACTGTAAGAGATCCGCATGGACATATTGTACAATTCCTTTATGGTGAAGATGGAATTGATGTACAGAAAAGTGATCATGGTGAGGCATTTAATCCAAGTAGATTAGCTGCATCCCAAGCTATGGTTGATTCTGGAGCAAAAGCAACAAAAGATGAAATTGAAACATTAACAAAAAAATACACTAAAACATTTAGTCCAAGATTAATCAAACTTGTTACTGAGGCATTAAACAAATCTGGTCTTAGTAAGTCTGGAGTTGAGACAGTATGTAAGAAAGGTCTTTCACTTTATGATAAAGCTAGAGTAGAACCTGGACAAGCCGTAGGAATTGTAACAGCACAATCTATTGGTGAGCCTGGTACTCAGATGACTTTGAGAACATTCCACTTTGCAGGAATTAAAGAAAGAAATGTTACATTAGGTCTTCCAAGATTAATTGAATTAGTTGATGCAAGAAAGAAACCTGTTACTCCAACTATGGATGTCTACTTGAATAAAGATATTAAAACTAATAGAGAAAAAGCAATTGAAGTTGCAAGAAATGTTTTACAAACTAAAGTAAGTGCATTAATTGCAGATACTGAAACTGATTATTCTACTAACATTAAATTAATTTTAAGTGAAAATAGACTTAGAGAAAGAGGTTGTTCTGTTGCAGAAGTTGAAGCAGCACTTTCTTCAAACAAAAAATTCAAGATGGAAGTAACTGGTGAGTTAATTACTTTGAATTTAGTTGATGAGGCTGATACTGCAACTGCAATTGCAATTAGAAATAAAGTACTCAATACTACTGTTAAAGGAGTTCCAGATATTGAACGAGTTACATTGGTCCAAAAAGATGATGAATGGGTTATTCAAACTACTGGATCAAACATTGCTAAAGTTTTAGAAGTTCAAGGTATCGATAAAAGAAATGTCCGAACAAATAATGTATTTGAAATTGCAGGAACTTTGGGAATTGAGGCTGCAAGATTTGCATTAATTGATGAACTCAACCATACTTTGGGAGATCAAGGATTGGAAGTTGATAATAGATACATTATGTTAGTATCAGATTTGATGTGTTCAAGAGGTTACATGCAACAAATTGGTAGACATGGAATTGCTGGTACTAAAGATAGTGTACTTGCAAGAGCTGCATTTGAAATTACTGTGCCAACTATTGCACATGCTGCATTAGGTGGAGAAATTGAACAACTTAGAGGTATTACTGAAAACGTAATTGTCGGCAGTAATATTCCAATTGGAAGTGGAACTGTTGATTTGTACATGCAAGTGAGCAAGAAAAAATAAAATTAAGTGAAAATTATGGCTGACGAAATTTCTACACTAATGACTAGTTGTCAAGGTAAGACTGTATTACTTCGTTTAAGAAATACAAAAACTGTTCAAGGAACTTTAATTGATTTTGATATTCATATGAATTTAACATTAAACAATGCTGAAGATATTACTGAAGAAAAACATCTTAGTCTTGGAAAAGTTTTGTTACGTGGTGATAACATATTGGCAATATCCTTACCTACTGAGTAATCCTAAAAATTTTTAGTCAAACATTAAATCTGATTTTAATTAATTTAGTTCATGTACGAATTTTTGTTAGCATTTATGCTAATTTTAAGTCCAGTTTATGCTGAATCTATTCCTGATTATCAAAAACCTTTTGCACCAATTTTTACAGATAAACCAGTTTATTCTTGGACTGATAAAATTATAGTTTCTGTTCATGCACCAAGTTGGAATAGTAATCCCAATCAAATTGATTCTATTGGTCAAAGTGAATCACATCCTATCAAAATTTCATCTGGTGAAAATTTTTTAAAACCATATAGATTAACAGAAACTTCTTCAAACTCTGGAATTTTTTCTGGTGAAATAATTCTTACAGGTTTTTTACATGATGTTGATGGTGATGGTATCTTTGATACAAATCCAAAAACTTTTGGCAATGGACCTACAAATGGATTTTTAGAATCTGACAATGATGATTCAATCACTATTTCATTTGAATTTGCTGATGGTGTTGTACTAACTGAATCATTTCCAATTAGTTGGAATTATGGAACAATTAAATTTTCACAAGATGTTTTTCACACAAATGATTCTGTTCAAATTAATGTAATTGATTCTGATTTGAATTTAAATCCTGAAATTATTGATACTGTTATTTTAGAAATTTTTTCTGATTCTGATAATGGAGGAATACAAGTTGTTGCAATGGAAACATCAGAACGTTCTGGAAATTTTATTGCAACCATAAATTTGTCTACAAATACTTCTAGTGGAAATAGACTTTATGCAATTCCAGGTGATACAATAATTGCAAAATACACTGATCATACATTGCCAAAACCTTTTTCAAAATCTGATAGTCAAAATATTGAAACATCTGCTATTGTTGACTATTCAATTTCACCAATTAATCGCATACAAACTTCTCCAATTTCTCTTTCTGATGGTTTTGGTAATCCAATAACTTCTCTTCTTTCAGAAACACAAATTCAAATTGTTGGAACAATTGAAAATCAGATTAATTATGACCAGGAATTTATTTATTTTTTCCAAATTAAAAATCCTGATAATTCTATTATTTCTTTATCTTGGATTCAGGGGAAATTATCTTCTAATCAAATTTTAGATATTTCTCAATCTTGGATTCCTAAAAACTCTGGAAATTATGTTTTAGAAACTTATGTGTGGAATTCATTAAATGAATTAATTCCTTTGAGTCCTCCTAATACTACAATAATAACTATTGATTGATAATCATTAAAGAATTCAGTTTATGAATAATTATTTTAATTTGTTTTTAATACTTACAAAATATTTTTTCAATAAACCTATAAAGCCCTGTCAAGACGATCGTGATAAGGAAAATACATGAGTAAAATACTTGAGAAATCATTGAAGGATGCCCGTAAAGAGAATAAATTAACTATGGGTAGTAAAGAAGTTTTGAACTCTGTAAATAATTCAAAGTTAATTGTATTATCTCAATCAGTAGACAAAGAAATGTTTGAGAAAATTGAATCTGATGCAAAAAAACAAAAAGTACCTCTAGTAAACTTCCAAGGAACTTCAGTTGCACTAGGTAGATTGTGTGGCTTACAATTTAGAATTTCAACAATTTCATTTACCGCAATCGACGATGCAAACATCAAATCAATTTTAAAAGATACAGAAACTGAGGATAAAAATGTCTAATTGTGTTTTGTTTAACCTAAGTTTAAATGAGACATTTTTGGTTTGGAGATAAATAGGAATTCTTATGACACAATCCATTAAACTTTCAACTGATCAAATGCGAATGATGTCATTATTTCAAAATGTAACTGGTGCAGTTGCAAGAGATTGTATCGAGGATGAAAAACAAGATAGAGTAATTTTTGTGGTAAATACTGGTAAGATGGGATTAGCAATTGGTAAAGGCGGCATGCATATCAAATCTTTACAAAATATGGTTAAACGAAATGTTGAGTTGGTAGAATATGATGAAGACCCAGCAAAATTCCTATCAAATTTATTAAATAATAAACTAATTTCTGAAGTAAAAATAAATACACGTGCAGATGGAACAAAGCAGGCAATAGTAATGGTAGACCCAAGAAAGAAAGGAATTGTAGTTGGCAGAGAAGGTAGAAATGCCGAAAAAGCAAGATTATTAGCTAAAAGATATTTTGATATTGGAAATGTATTGATTAACAGTCCTGAAAGGGCAACAATGGAGTTATAGGATATGCGAAAATCACCATTAGGATTATTTGCAGGTAGGGTACTAACTACTAAAAAGAAAAAACAACGTTGGGCCATTTCAACTTACAAAAGACGTAAACTTGGTATTGATAAAAAATCAGATCCTCTTGGTGGTGCACCTCAAGGACGTGGTATTGTTTTAGAAAAAGTTGGTATTGCAGCAAAACAGCCAAACTCTGCTATCAGAAAATGTGTTAGAGTCCAATTAATTAGAAACGGTAAATCTGTTACAGCATTTTTGCCAAGAGACGGTGCTATGAATTTCATCGATGAACACGATGAGGTTACCATTGAAGGTATGGGTGCAACACAAGGTGGTGCAATGGGAGATATTCCTGGTGTTAGATTCAAAGTTTCTAAAGTTAACGGTACATCACTTCATGAATTAGTAATTGGAAAGAAGGAGAAACCAAGGAGATAGAAATGGCTGAAACAAAAAATTTGTTACTATTTAGAAAATGGGATTTATCTGATATTCAAGTTGTAGATCCTGGATTAAAAACTGCTATATCTTTAAGAAAACAAGTATTACCTTACACTTTTGGTCGTTCTGCATTAAAGAGATTCAATAAAGCTGATGTAAACATTGTTGAAAGATTAATCAACAAATCAATGCACTTTGGAAAAAAATATGCAAAAAATACTGGTAGAATGACTGGTAAAAAAACTAAATTAGTTAACACTGTAAAAACTGCTTTTGAAATTATTGAATTAAAAACTGGCCAAAATCCTGTTCAAGTTTTAGTTAAGGCAATAGAATTTTCTGCACCAACTGAAGATACTACTAGAATTGTTTATGGTGGTACCACATACCATGTATCAGTAGATGTTGCACCAATTAGACGAGTTGATATGGCTTTGAAATTTATTGCTGATTCTGTAAAAGAGGCAACATTTTCTAATCCTAAACCTATTGAGGAACATTTGGCAGAACAATTAATTCTTGCAGCAAACAATGATTCTAACTCTCCATCAGTAAAGAAAAAACACGAGTTAGAACGTATTGCACAAGCATCAAGATAAAATTCTTTCAAATACATTTTCACCAAATCATTATATTCTAAATTACTTGAATTTCTAACAAGTAGCCCGATAGTCTAGTGGTCAAGGATTCTGCCCTCTGGATCTCAAGAGTGGATAGGCGGAGACGGCAGTTCGAATCTGCCTCGGGCTACTGTAAAATTATTTTATTCTTACTTCGTGTATGGCAGTTGCATAATCACATTTTGCTTTTAATCTCATGTATGGGATTAATTTGTAATGAATCGAATACGTATCATTTTCTTTTAGTAAAATTCCTTTGAGAACTAATGACACTAATCCTCTTGATGCAATTGTAATTGTTGTATTTTTTTCCTTACATACTCTTTCACGTTTTTCTTGAAATTGTTTTAATGAAAATGTAATATCATCAATTTCTAAAACTAATGGCCAAATAATTTCTGCCCAAACAAACCTTCTATTTTCTGTAGCTGCTGCATATTTTCCTTTTTCACTCAACACTAATAAGATCTGCAAAAGTGGTTATAACTGAATACTTGTCTCAAAAAGAAATTCAAGAATCATTAGATTTGTTAGAAAAGGATTGGGATTTTGATCCTATTTTGAGAAAATTTGTCTTGGGTCAAATTACTGATGTATCTGATTATGCAATCAAAGTCAAAGATGTTGTTTTTCATGTCCCTTATCTTAATTCTGAAAAAAAATATATTTTATGGAAATGCTTTTGGCCTGATTGTCATAATTGTTGTGACAGGCAGGGTAGATTACCATTAACTTCTGATGATTTAATCACAATTGGAAAAGGTTTGAAATACAAAAATACTGCAGATTTTATTAAAAATGAAACTCTTACTGTTACATATGATGAACCTGGTCCTTCTGGTCAAATGACTACTATGACTACCATTAATCTCAAAAGAAAAACTGATGAGACTCCAGAAGAAGATGGAACTCATATCTCTTGTAGATTTTTAGATGATGCAGGTGCATGTAGCATGCATCCTGATAGACCTGGAGTTTGCTATTTGTATCCATTTGCTAGCTGGTTAGAAAATGAAGGAGGTAAAGCACGTGTACATGCAACTTATCAATTTACAGGTGATTGCCCAGGATTCTATCTTGCAGATAATTTAGATCAAATGAAAGAAGAACTCCAAGCATACTCAACAACAATTTATGATTATAACATGGCAAGTAACAGAACAAACAGAGAAGGGTTTAGTGCTGTTAGTTTTTCTTAGGCTTTAGCGACTTTTAGTAAATCTGCAATTTTGATATTCATTCCAAATCTATCTTCATTTTTCTTCATGTAACGGAAGATTGCAATAAAGTCTGGAAGTGCTTTGATGAAACTAAAGTCTTTTTGGATTTTTGCTCTAACAAAATTAAAGACTTTGGCATATACTTTGTAGTGTTTTTCAATTGCTTTTTCATATGCCTTAAAGTCATGCATATTTTCAAGAAATATGTCCACACACTGCATTGATGGAATAATTCCTTCACCAAGTAAAGCGTAAACTGTACCAATTGATTCTCCAACTCCTACTACTTTACCTGAATAGTATGGTTTGCATTTATCTGGAGTTGCTAATCTAATTGGACGGCCTTTTGTTTGAACAATTTTTCCACCATGTTTTTTCAAAAATCTATCTGTTGCCTTTATGTGGTCTTTATTGTAATCACCTGCACCAATATGTGCAAATTTACCTCCTAGTGGGAAATACCAAAAGTATCCTGACATTCCTGGAAATGGTTCAATGTAAAAGTCATCATATGGAACTTTGTCTTCGTATTCTACTTTGTATTCATAAGTTGGTAAAAAGAAATCTTCTTTCATCTTTGGTAAATACATTCTATTAAATCCAGTACAATCAACTATCATATCATATTCTTTTTCTAATTCTTCGAGTTTTGGAGCTTCACCGTAAATAATTTTTGAATCTTTAATGAAGTCTTTGATTAATCCTAATTTGTTATATGTAACTAAACCTTTGAGACCAATATCAAATTTAACATTGTCATTCATTTTTACATGCATTTGTTTTCCATCGTGAATTAAAAAGTCATCAAAGTCTCTTCCAGTTTTTTTACACATTCCTGCTAATACTGATTTGATTGTTCCCCATGCACAAATTGAATCATGTTTTTCCTCAATGTTTCTCTCATAACCTGTAACGTCGTGTTCTGAGTCTTTTAGTCTGGCCATTAGATAACTTCCAGCTACACCCATTCCCATTACTGCTATTTTCAAGATACTCTTGGACTCTCTATCTCTAATAAATAGACTATCTGGAACCCAAATTTATGGCACTAGGATCAGTTACTTTGGCACTAGTAGGATTGTGTAGACCTCGTTATATACCAAAATTGCATTTGAATAATTACAAGAACAAGTCTGTCATCTACAAACAATCGTTTGGGATCTTAAGACAAACACTGTCATCAGAAAACGGACACTTTCTGATCTTAAGTGGCATGGGCTCTCATCGTATACCATCTCGGTTAATGATCTTAAGTCCAGAAACTTCTTTTTTTATCTTTATTTTGAAAAAGGGATAATATCTATGAGTAATACCCATACATTATGAAAACAATCGCTGTAGTTGTAATTGTAATTGTAGTTGGTATTTTCATTGGAATAATAGCTACTGCTGATTATGGTGATTTTGTTAAAGAACGGGAGTTGAGAAATCTTGAACTATCATATTATGAACTACAACAAAAAATAAAGCAATGTGAGGAATTATCTGGCTATTCTCAAGAAACATGTTACATTGAATTAAAAAGATTTGAGGAATCTCATGAAAAAATGATTCAAAGGTATGAGGGATTTACTGGATTGGAAGTTTATCACATGGCAAAAGATGGAAAAAATTCACTACTTCAAAACAATGAGTTTTGGGATACATATGAAGAACAAATTCAAAATTGTCGTGAGACCTGGATTGGTAATGAGGAACAACTCAATTCATGTATACAACAAGTTCATGTTGATTTAGATATTGAAAATTAATTCTATTGCTATTGTCCTGAAATTAAATCCCATACAAATCCAATTATTTCTTTAATCATGTGTTGTATATTTTAAAAAGTAGTTAATTTCGTGGGTAAATTACGCATGACCTTGATCGAACCATATTTTGACACATGTGGTTAATTCTAAATTTTACAATCAGTACTGTTGCGAGGTATTTGTAAGATTTGTAGGGGATTTACCATACTACAACTAGCTAAAGTGAATATTCCTTATGAACTGGAAACCAAAATTGCTTATGTTTGCTCAACGTGTGAAAGTCGCTACTAGTTATTCAATTAAGATTGCTGGTTTGAATGGTCTTGCGTGTCTAGCTTT
>Ga0209657_1002520_pt1 | contig 10216 bp, 10 predicted proteins | sample SaaInlV_100m_DNA_FD_184650 | JGI IMG/M metagenome (GOLD analysis project Ga0209657, IMG submission 184650) | Marine microbial communities from expanding oxygen minimum zones in the Saanich Inlet - SI037_S3LV_100m_DNA (SPAdes) (version 2) | ecosystem: Environmental > Aquatic > Marine > Intertidal... | reverse complement strand
AAGTTGTTTTTTTATTTTTCTTGGTATTTCGATACTTGTCTTTTTTATGGCTTTTTTACCACAACGAATACACTGAAATCCTTGATTTTGACCTTTAGATTTCATTTTTTTATTGCATTTTTTACAAAGTGGATTAGTTACAGAATTATTTTTTTCAAGATTAATAATTTTGATAAATTCAAGATTAATAATTCTAGGAAAATGTTTTGAGGCTTTCCTAACTCCTCCACCTACATGTATTTTATCACCTTTTATCAAATGTGATGCAATAGTTGAGATTCCTGTTGGTTTGTAAACAGCACACCAATATTCATTGTCATTTGAAATAATTTTAAAAAAAACATGTCCACCTTTCACAATTTTTGGAGTGTTTGATACAACTCCAGTGATTTTTCCTGAAGCATAAGGTTTCATTGTTTTTGAATTTAATTCATTTTTCAAATGATCACCTGTTCCTTGATTAGATTTAAAAATCATGTAACCATCTAATTTTTCATCACTTTTCAAAATCTTTGTAGCATAAACTAGTGAATCTACATTTTCTCCACGTACTCCATAAAAAACTGGATCAGGTCCATGAGGAGTAATTAAAATTCGTCCTTTCTTTGTATCAAAACTATTATACGTATTTGGAAACGTTTTCTCTTGCATATTTTTTACACTTTGAGTAGAAAGTTTTCTTTCTTTTCCAAATTTTTGTTTTTTACGATAACTCAAAAGCTCTAATGTATGATCCTGAAAATCATATCCAATAGCACCAATTGCACCTACAAGTCCTTGACCATTTCCTTGATAAAAAAATTCAAGGTTATTTTTTTTTGCAAACTTTTTTGCATTGCTTCTATTGATTAATTGCCATAAAGCTAAATTACTAAAATCAATAAATTCATCAGGAATAGAATCACTTTGAAAAAATACCAAACCTGGATTTGCTCCATTTTTAATATCAGAATATTTTGAAACGAGGTTTTTAATTTGATTTTTTATCTTTGAGGGATTTCTAGTCTTAATTTTTATGGATACTGCTCCATTTCCTCTAGTTTTCCATGGAATATTTGGATTAAATCTAATCAATCTCGGGAAATCAAGGAATTCTGTTTTTTGTTTTTGAAGCAAATCTACAATTTTGTAGGCTAAGAATGTTGTACACATTCCTTTAGGAGAATCAGTGTCATCAAATCCAATATTGAGAATAGCCTTATTTTCCATAATTTACTCACACTACTCAGGCATTTTTAGTTGTTGTACAGTTCAATTGATTTAAATTAATAAAATGAAATCTCAAGCTAAATTGATTGTAATAGATGAAAAAAGAATTTTCCAAGAAATCACAGATAAAAATCCGGGATCAGTTTCATTAAATGGACCTGATGGAATTTTACCTCAAGTTCAAGAAACAGCCAAAAGAATTACGAAAAAATTTGATATTCCAGCATATGTTCTAGCAGATACAACATGGGGAACTTGTGATTTGAATTCAATGGGTTCAAAAGTTCTTGGAGCAGGAATTCAATTCAATATTGGTCATACGATTAATACAGAAGTATATGAAAAAAATTTGATCTTAATTGATGCATATGATGATGTAGAATTTGATAGTGTTGCAACAAAATGTGCAGATGATTTACAAGGAAAAACAATTTCGCTTGTTACAGATAGTCAGCATCTACATCAAGTTGAGAAAGTTGAAAAAATTTTAACTAAAAAGAATATCATAGTCAAAATTGGAAAAGGGCAAGGACAATTAAATGATGGTCAAGTGTTTGGTTGTGAATTTTATCCTGCAACAGCATTAAAAAAAGAAGTTGATGCCTACATATTTTTAGGACAAAGTAATTTTCATGCAGCAGGAATTGCATTATCAACTAATTTACCAACATATGTTTTAGATCCATACTTTAACGAAGTAAGAGAAGTTACAGAATTTGCTCAAAAATTAAAAAAGAAAGCAACTCTTGCAATTTACAAAGCAGCAGAAGCACAATCATTTGGTGTAATTGTGGGATTAAAAGAAGGACAATTATCTAAAGTATTTGCCTTAAAAATTAAAAAAGAATTGGAAAAAGAAGGAAAAGAAGTTCAATTATTTGCATTGACAGATATCACAAATGATAGACTACGAAATCTAAAAGGAATTGATGCATTTATTCAAGTAGCATGCCCAAGAATTTCCACAGATAATCAATTTGATAAACCAGTATTATCTACACCACAAGCAAATGCTCTTCTTAAAATTTTACGAAATGAAAGTATCGAAGGTTATTTAGAAATCCCACACTGGTTATAATCACAAAATTAATTTTTGAAATCTAGAATTATCTGATAATTTTTCAAATAGTTTTGATTTTTTTGCTTTTACTTTGTATTGAGGTCCTTGAGAAATAGAATTCTCCAAAAAATTTAGTGCCTCATCAATATTTGAAAGCATTACAAGATTACAAGATTTATCAAACAACACATCTCCATTATTTGGATATTCATTCAATATGCTATTACAACACAAAATAGAATCATCAAATTTATCCATAGAAAATAAAATTCGTTCTTTATGATACAAGACAATATTGTATTTTGGATTGATTTTTAGAATTTTATCACATAAAGACAAAGCTTTAGTGAAATTTCCCTGTTTACGAAGAGAAGAAATTTTGTTAATTTGTACAGAAAGATCATCTGGAGAAATATGTAATGCTGCATCATAGCATTTCATTGCATTTTCATAGTCTTTGAGTTTACTTAGGGCATATCCTTTATTGTTTAAGGAACTAATATTTTTAGGATTTTCATTTAGAATTTTATCATAATAAAAAATCGCTTCTTTTAGTTTTCCTTTTAGAAATAATCTATTTCCTTCATCTAAAATTGAATTTGTTTTAGGATTTATCATTTTATTCACAATTCAGGTTTCATTAAGATTTTTCCAAATAGGCCTTTTCCTTTTAGCATTTTTGTGTGAGCTTCAACTGCTTGCTCTAAAGAATAAACTGAATCAATAATTGATTTGATTTTACCTTGAGACATCCAGTAAAGACCTTGTTCTAATTCGGCCCTAGTTCCTTGAGTTGAGCCTAAAATATTGATGCCCTTGAAAAAAATATGTCGCAAATCAGTCTTTGCATCATAACCGGTGGTAGCGCCAGTAGTAACAATTGTTCCTCCATAATTTAGTAAAGTCAATTCTTTATTCCAATGTGTACCACCAATATGTTCAAAAATTACATCAACACCAGATATATCTCCAATAGATTTTGGGATTTTTTTTGCAATTGATCTAACTTTTTTATGCCAATCATCGTTTCTATGATTTACAGCATAATCAGCCCCTAACTCCAATAATTTATCTAATTTGTCAGGACTAGCAGTTGCAATTACTGTACATCCAAAAAGTTTTGCAATTTGAATTCCATAATTTCCAACTCCAGAACTACCACCCATAATCAAAACTATTTGTCCAGGTTGAATTTTTGCTCTACCAATTAACATATGCCATGATGTTAACAACGTCATTGATGCAGCAGCTGCTTGATCATAAGATACATTGTCAGGAATTTTTACAACATTTACTTCTGGAAGATGTGTAAATTCACAATATCCTCCCCATAAAGGACCTGTTTCAAATCCCCAAATACTTCTTTTTCTACAATCATATTCTCGTCCATCAGTACACGCTTTACAAACTCTACAGGACATATTTCCATGAGAAACTACTCTATCACCTACCTTGATATTTTTTACATCATTACCAATTGCAGTTACTTCACCTGCTGCATCAGTTCCAGAAATATGAGGTAATGGAATTGCTAAAGGTTTTCCTCTCATTCCCCAAATATCATCATAGTTAAGTGCAGCAGCTTTTACTTTGAAAACTACTTCATTTGATTTTGGTTCTGGTTGAGGAATATCTTTAATTTTTAATATTTTAGAAAAATCATCATCAATAGTATACTCATCATAGACTAGAGCTTTCATGATTTTTTTTAGATTTTTGAAGATATATGATTTGTCAAGAGATTTCAGACCACAAACAATTATAATCATAAAAGCAAAAATCTCAACATGTCTGAAAACTCTCCATTTCCAGGTGACAAAATAGCATCTATTGAAGAATATGAGGCTGGAAACAATACATTTGATGATGGAGATATGGTCAGAGCAGCAACAGTTGGACAAATAGACATGAACAAGACAACACGAGTTGCCAACGTGAATCACCCAAAACTTCTATCCATTCCCAGAGTAGGCGATGTAATTGTTGGAAGTGTTGCAGCAGTAATGTCATCTATGATTGCAGTCTCAATTGATTACATTAACGGTAAACCTACTACTTCAAAAGTAGAGTGTGTGTGTGGAACACGAAATTTGAGAATAAGAAATGTAGCACTAGTAAATGATATTGTAACTTTGAAAATTGTAAGTCACATTAACGGTACTATTCATGCAGCAATTAATGAACCAGAATTAGGAATTTTATATACCAAATGTAGAAAATGCGGAGGAAAAGTTGTCTCAATGCGTGATGCAATAAAATGTACAGATTGCGGATGGATTGATGAAAGAAAACTTTCTAAAAACTTTGGTAAATATGATTTCGTAAAATTAAGAGAATAAAATGATAAAAATTTCGTTCCAAGGTGAACGAGGAGCATATAGTGAAGCTGCAGCAAAATTATTTTTCAATGAAGAAATTGAATCAATTGCACAGGGAACATTTGCTGAAGTTTTAGAAAGTACATCAAATAACAATACAGAATATGCAATTTTGCCTGTTGAAAATTCATTAGAAGGAAGTGTTGGAGAAAGTTATGATTTACTTTATTCAACAAATCTAAATGCAACAGGAGAAATTTATCATAAAATTGAACATTGTTTGATTGGTATTGGTAATTTAGAAAATATTGATACAGTTTATTCTCATCCTCAAGCTTTAGGTCAATGTAGAAAGTTTATTGAAAAACAAAATATGAAAACTATTCCTGCATATGATACTGCAGGTAGTGTAAAAATTGTAAAAGAGTTAAACAAACAAAATTGTGCTAGTATTGCTAGTAAAACAGCATCAGCATTATATGATATGCCCATAATTGCTAAAGAAATTGCAAACAATCCAAATAATTATACAAGATTTTTGATTTTATCTAAAAAAGAATCTTCTGAAACAGGAAATGACAAAACTTCGATAATTTTTTCTATAAAACATGAACCAGGTTCACTATATAGAATAATAGAAAATTTTCATAAAAATAATGTTAACCTAACAAAGATAGAATCAAGACCAACAAAAGCAAATACATGGGAATATAATTTCTATGTGGATTTTGAAGGACACAAAAATAATTCTAAAATATCTGAAATGCTAGAAAAAATCAAACAAGAATCATTATTCATGAAAATTCTAGGTTCTTATCCTTCTGCAAAATTAAATTAAAATCCCTTTGGTTTTCTTAAGGTAAATCCCATACTAAAACCAATAATAATTATTCCAGTAATTAGTACCATTACATCAAATGTGAATCCAAATGGATTAGGAGTTTGTTTTGTAACTGCTATGATTTCTAAATCAGAATCACCAGTATTTTGAATTAGGATTTTTGTATTTCCAGATTCAACAGGAGTCCATTCTAATTTTAATTCATTTTTGTATGAAGTGTTGGGTATTTGTAATCCGTCACCTGGACTTTGAAGTTTTAGATCAAAAGTATTGCCTGTAATTATCAATGATTGTGGAGCATTGGCAGGTGCAGGAATTGTTAATGGAATAGAATCACCAACTACCACAAGAAAATATTCATCCATATCTACAGTAGGTCCAATATGAATAATTATAGAATATCCACCAAGTGCAATAACTATACTTCCAACAATTAATCCAATGATGGTTCTTTTTGATAACACAATTCAATAATTTTAGATGCTGCTTAAAAAATTAGCGAAATGAGTATGAATCAAAATTGCCTCAAAAATTGACCATATTTTGAAATTCAGTAATAATCAAAAATTAATTATTAAGAAAAAATGATTAAGTTCATACTCTGTTTAATCAAAAAAAACACACACAGGAATACATATTGAATATTTAGGAAAAGGGATATGAGCATTCAGATGATTGACTATTACAAATATCTAAAATGTCAAGAATGTAAAGATTCAGGACTATATTGTAAAACACATAGAATAGAAGTGGATACAATTCTTAACAACTGTGCATAATCTAGATTTTGATGGAATAATTATTCTATATTTAACCATCTGATTTATAGCAAATAACCAAGATTTTGGGTTCAGTTTTTCATTACAAAGTATTCATAATCTTGTATTGGATTATGAATTAGTTTTTGGTAATGTTATTGTAAACACAGTAGGGGGCGATGTAACTGAAATTATTCCCCCATGTGATTCTATGATAGATTGGACACTAGCAAGACCGAGACCTGTTCCTTGCTGCTTTGTAGTAAATAATGGCTCAAAAATTTTATCAAGATTTTCTTTTGGTATACCCCTACCTGAATCTTTAACTTGAATTACTATTGCATCATTATTTTCTTCACACATAATTTCCACCACACCTTTCACATCAATAGTCTGAATTCCATTTAAAATTAGATTATTCAATACTCTTGAAAATAATCTCCCATCCGCAAAAAATTCAACATCATTTTTTGGAAGAATCAAGGTAACATTCCAGGGAATGGTAAGAGAATCCGTAGATTCTTCAATAATTTGAGACAACTTTACTTTGAACAATTTTGGGGTGAACCCTCTAACAAAATCTAAGACATCATCTGTTTGATGAGCAATTCTATCAATTGAACGTGTAACTCTATCAAAGGATTTTTCAGCAGATTCATCTGCACCATATCTTAATTTCAGATTTTCTAAAGCTATTCGAATAATAGATAATGGATTTCTAATGTCATGTGCCATACGTGCTGATAATTGTCCAATTGAAGACATTCGTTCTGATTGGATTAATTGTTCTGAAAGTTTTACTTGGGAAGTAATATCAGTTCTAATTGCAATGAAGTTTTTTATTTTACCGTCATCGCTAAAAATTGGCATGATCATGGTTCGTACCCAGTAAAAACTGCCATCTTTTGATTTGTTTTTTATGTCTCCCTTCCAAATTTTTCCAGATGTTATGACATCCCACATATTTTTATAAAATGATTCATCGTGATATCCTGATTTTAAGATGGCATGAGTTTTTCCTATCAGTTCTTCTTGAGAATATTTTGATATTTTACAAAATTCTTTGTTTGCATATGTTATTTTTCCACTAGTGTCCGTAATGGCAACAATAGATGATTCATTTATTGCATTTTGTATAATTTTTGTCTGTTCAATTACCTTCAAATCAACATTTGTGCTATTACACACATACTGCATTGTATTTCCATGAATATCTAAGATAGGAATCATGATAGCCTGTACCCAGTAAAAACTGCCATCTTTTGCTTTGTTTTTGATTAATCCGGACCACATTTTGCCTTGAGTCAATGTATCCCAAAGAGATTTGTAAAAACTTGGAGGGTGTAATCCGGATTTGAACAATGCATGAGTTTTTCCTATAATTTCATCTTCGGAAAATTTTGAAACTTTACAAAAATTTTCATTTACTTGAATTATTTTTCCTTTGGGATCTGTAACAGATACCAGGAATTCGGAGAAATCCAAATTATTCATACTCATTTTTCATCAATTTTTTGATTATTATGTAATTCTAATTTATCAAAGTATTTGTAAAATGGTTCATGTCCCTTTCTATTCATTTTTTGAGTTCCATCAAAAATGATTTGTGTTATATTAATAAAGTACAGTATCATTATTCAATTTGCGAACATCACTGTATAGATTATGCGGACTAACAATTAAGATTCATGTGTAAATAATCAGCTAAAAAGAATACAAATGAATTCTTGTAGAATAACAATTGTTTACTACATTAAAGAAACATCATGAGGTTGACTTTCTGCAAATCCAGCTCTTGACATTTTGATAAACTCTGCATTTTCTTGCATTTGAGTAATAGTATGTGCACCACAATAACTTAATCCTGAACGAACACCGCCGGAAAGTTGTTTTAAAATATCAACTACTGTTCCCTTGTAAGGAACCATTGCTTCAACTCCTTCTGCAACATAATCATTAAGATCATCATCAAAAGAAAATGAACCTGTTTCTTTTGATTTTCTACCAATTGAAGCAGCAAGAGAAGCCATTCCACGATAAACTTTGAATCGTTTTCCATTTTTAGTTAGTACTGTACCAGGTGATTCATCAGTACCCCCAAGCATACTTCCAACCATTACTGATGAAGCGCCAGATGCTAATGCCTTTGTAGCATCACCAGAAGTTCTTGTTCCACCATCAGAAATTATTGGTACTCCATAATCCAAACCAACTTTTGCACAATCCATTACTGCAGTTAATTGAGGAACACCAGAACCAGTAATTACTCTAGTAATACAAATAGAACCAGAACCTACTCCAACTTTGACTGCATCAACTCCTGCTTTAATCAAATCCTCAGCACCTTGAGCAGTTGCAATATTTCCTGCAATCAGTTCACAATCAGGAAATGCTTTTTTAATATTTTTAATTGTACTAATTGCATTCTCACTATGTCCATGAGCAATATCTACAACAAGTACATCTGCACCTGCATCTAAAAGTGACTCACTTCGTTCTAAAAAGTCACCCTTTACACCAACTGCAGCTCCAACTAATGGGCTTCCTTTCTTATCTTTAGATGCATTTGGAAAATCAGTATTAATTGTAATATCTTTACTAGTAATCAATCCTGTAATTAATCCAGAATCATCAACTATTGGTAATTTTTCAATTCTGTGTTGATGTAAGAGTTGTTTTGCATCATCCAATGTTACTCCAGGTTTTGCTGTTACAACATCTTTTGTCATGATATCACGAATATTTCCAGATAAATTGGCAAATAACAAATCTCGTTCAGTAACAATTCCTACTAGTTTAGAATCAGAATCAACAACTAGTAGACCAGAAATTTCTTTGTCTTCTGCATATTCTTGAGCATCTTGAATTGATTTATCTAAAGAGATAGTGTATGGATTTTCAATCATTACACTGCCTGAACGTTTTACTTTGAGAATTTCATTTGCTTGTTCCTGAATGGTCAAAAATCTATGAATAATTCCAATACCACCAGCACGGGCCATAGCTACAGCCATAGAAGATTCAGTCACAGTATCCATATTTGCACTAACAAATGGGATATTGAGTGAGATATTTCGAGATAGTTTTGTACTAAGATTTGTTTGAGTTCTACTTGTGATGTCTGAATATTTGGGTACAAGAAGTACGTCGTCAAAAGTTAATCCTTCTTTAAATTCCAATGAAACCTTGTTAAAAAGCTCAAAGATTGATTATAAGCCTTTGTGTTATTTTGATAGTTTTGAGGCAATAGTAATCGCATCTTTTGTAGCAATTACATTATGAGTACGAACTATATCTGCACCATTAATCACAGATATTGCTTCAGCTACAATCGATCCAAATAATCGATCAGAAGTATTTTGTTTTCCTAAAAGATTTCCTATGAATGATTTGTTTGAAACAGAGATCAAAATTGGATGTTTTTGTTTAATTGATTTTAGATTTTTAATGATAGATAGATCTCTTTTAACCCAATCTGATTTAATTTTTGTAAAAAATTGGCCATGTCCAGTTTTTCTAAAAAATCCAACAGCAGGATCTAATACTATTTTTTCAGATGGGATGTGAGATTTTTTAGCAATAATCAAACTTTCTCTAAGAAGTTTTTTAGTTAAAACAACATCATTTCCAGATATTGTTTTGGAATGATATGCACATAAAATTAGAGAGGGCGTAAATTCAGAAATCACATCTTTCATTTTTTTATCAAATTTTAATCCAGAAATATCATTGATAATTTCAACTCCATATTCTAAAACAGTTCTAGCAACACTGGATCTACAAGTATCAACAGAAATTGGTAAATTAGAATAATTTTGTACTATTTTTATTGCATCAAGAATTCGTCTCGTTTCAACTTTTTCTGATACTATCGTAGACAGATAAGGAGCAGTAGACATTCCTCCAATATCAACAAAATTTGCACCATCATTTTCCATCTGTTTTATAGAATTTTTAATGTCATTTTTTGTTGTGCTGATAGATTTTTTATGAAATGATTCAGGACTTGTGTTAAGAATGCCCATTATTC
>Ga0209657_1002511_pt1 | contig 10228 bp, 15 predicted proteins | sample SaaInlV_100m_DNA_FD_184650 | JGI IMG/M metagenome (GOLD analysis project Ga0209657, IMG submission 184650) | Marine microbial communities from expanding oxygen minimum zones in the Saanich Inlet - SI037_S3LV_100m_DNA (SPAdes) (version 2) | ecosystem: Environmental > Aquatic > Marine > Intertidal... | reverse complement strand
TATTTTCAAAGACCTCTTTGCACCACTGTGATGTAGTCCATACTTGGTCGCATTTGTCTATCCTCTCAACCCAAGCAGCAGGAAGAGAAGTAGACTCCCAAGGTGTGTATCCAACATTCTGTTTCCCTGTGTATTGATAGTAATAAGGAGAGCAATAGTTTACATGCCAAGGAACACCTTCTGCGCTCCAAAGCACATTTTGCCCCTCGTTCTTTAATGCCTCAAATAACTTTAGAGACACTTCAGTGTACCCAGGGCTTCTCCATGTATCTCCACCCAAGTCCATAGCTTGCGGGGTAAACCACGATATGTCTTTTTTTAAACCCATGTAATAACCTCGACTCCCATCTCGCTAAGCATTATAGCATCATCTTCTGGCATCCAGTGCTGGATTGGTCTCCGGCACCATTGGCAGCGAGTGATTCCTAGATACTCATCGTCTATCTTGATTACTGAGATGTAACTTTCATCAATCACCGGTGTTGGTGGACAATCAGAACATTCCGCAACTGCTATATATTTCAATTCCGCTCCTCTACTAGTATACTAGCAAGCTGGCAAGCCAGTGCCCCAAAGGCTGAAGAAGTTAAGGTTAATATATTTAACTTCCAAAGCAGGCAGGTTTTGTTGGTGTGCTTGGCATGCTAGCTAGCTAGAGCGGAATCTTATTCAAGGATTTTTAATAAACCAACCTCTCCAGAAGGAATTGTAATATTATTAACACTTCCGTAACATTAGGAATCCGCTCAGTACCGATGGTTCCTTCCATTCCGTGGTATACTTTAGTCATGGAAAAAATATTCATCGGCATGGTAGCGAACATGTTTTGGAGTCTCGCAGTAGCCTCCATTGTTTGGTTTGCTTTAAAAATAAATGGAAATGTGGTAAACTACTATAGTGTTGCAATGTTAATCACTGCAGCATACATGCTGGCTGCGCCTTTAATTGCGGCGGTCAAAAGGGAGTAGATTGCTTTGAAAATAACACCTGCTACTGGGGAAGATGTATCAGAGATTGACGGACTGTCTTTGACAGTCAAGATACTACCTGATGGAGACGGGGGCGTTCTTCCCGTGTTCTTTATTTCATTCCCTTCAGATGACTATAACGTTTCTGTCGAGGGACTTAACTGCTTAATTAGCGGCCTAGAGCTGGCTATTGGTGGGGTTGATTCAATGATTAGTTCATTGTTGAAATCACTAAAAGATAGTGCACTCAAAGAAATGAAGTCTATGTTCTCACCAGACGGCCCTGTCGAGATAGAAAGTATCTTGAAGTTTATATCAAAATTGGAAAAAGACGATGAGGATACCGAATAACATAAATACCGGTAGAATCTTTGGTAGAGTTATCGAAGGGTTCCCTTACCCAGATAAAGAATGCGCCCTATGCAGCAAACCACTGCAACTAGTTAACGCTATTCACTCAGACCAAGATATGCACCACTACAAGGCTATCTATGTATGTGGATTCGAGAACTGTCCAGCCTTCGACCATGAAGGTCGGAAGGCTTATGTAAAACTATACTATTCATCAGAAGAAGCGAACATTGTTTTTGAAGACGTGTTACTCCCCATCTACGGGAGACGCGAGAAATCTGATGACGAATGATGAAGACGACGAATTTTACCCAGCCCATTTGATGGGTGAGCAACCTGATATAGAATTATTTTTGGGTTTTGAATGGAAGATAGATATACTGTATAGAGACCCCTTGAAGAAGGACGACAACGATTCGTCAGAGGGGGATGGGGAGTCTCAGACATTCTCCTAACGGAGATTTATAATGGATGTGATGAACATATTTGGGCTATTGGCTGTTGTGGTAGCGAATGCTGCTGCAATATTAATAACACACATAAAACAAAAGAAAGAAAGAGGCAGGACGCTAGGAATTATAAACGGAAGAGGAGATCTCTTCCAGCAGGTAGGAAGACTTCAGGATGACATGGTAAACATTCGAGAAGACCTGGCTGAACTAAAGGGCATCATGAAGGTGTACCTAGCGGAAACAGGAATAAAACTTTAAAGTTTATTTATTTACCAAAAGTTGCTTTTACACAAGAGGCATAGTACAATCACTTATAGGAAGTCCTCAGGCAATTGCTGTAGCTACTGGCTCAGCGGTGCGCCTAGAGGGCTTTCTGCTGTTTGCGCTGCAATAAAATAAAAGATATACTTTCATGGGGGATCGTTGGACGTAAGTTAGCTTGCCGTGCAGCAAGTAAAGCAAGGATAGTTACCCTTAGGACACTTCTAGCTTAGAGAAGTTCGAATCTTCTCATCCCCCGACCAAATAACGAACTTATGTGATATACTTAATCCATGACTTCTTTAGGATTATCGGAGACAAAGATGAGACCGGAACTAGTAGACGCAGTTTCTGAGGGCCAAGCTGTTTATTGGAACTCCTCGACATACGTCCCTCTTGAGGGGTATGGCTACTCATTCAAGAAGTACACAGAGTCCTTGCTTAAAGTTGGAATACATAGTATTCAAGCATCCGACTTCGCCCCTGAGCTCAAAGAAGCCGGGAATATTATTGTATATGAATTCATAAACAAAGATGGCGGGCCCCCTATCGTGAATCACTGTCTCCCCAACAGCTATATTGTAGGAAGCGGGACTAACATAGGGATGACCTATTGGGAAACAGATACCGTCCCCGCATTCTGGCTACCAAATATGAGGCGCATGGATACTTTATGGACATCATCTAAGTTCATCAAAGACGTCTATAAAAAACAAGAAGCGAACGACAACATATCTGAATTCCATCAAGGAATAGACCCTGATATATACAAGATAAACTTCGACCCACCGCAGACAGATAAGTTTACGTTCCTCTCTTTTGGTTCTCCGTCTTCGAGGAAGAACGCACAATACACCTATGATGCCTTTATGGATCTATATGAGGGGAACAAAAAGTTTCACCTGATCATAAAGTCATCAGGACCCTGCTCTGTTAGAAACATCAAGGACGGAACAAATCTCGGAAGTGTTTCTGGTCATCCTCAGGTTACTGTCATTGAAGAGATGTTGCCTGAGGAAGAAGTAGCGGAACTCTATAGGAGTGTCCATTGTCTTGTATACCCCACATCTGGCGAAGGATGGGGCCTCGTTCCTTTTTCCGCTATCGCTAGCGGAACCCCCACCATCTGCACGAATGCAACGGCATGTACAGAATATGCACACATGTCTGTCCCCCTTAATTTTGAATGGAAATCTCCATTAGACCATCCGGGTGGTGCTCACGGTCTATATAGCTACGGAGGCAAGTGGGCGGATCCTGACCTAAATGACCTCAGAGAAAAGATGCAAAGCGTAGTAGAAAACTACAATTCCTACAAAAATTTAACAATAACCTCAGCCATGAAGTTGCAAAACACGCACACATGGGATAAGGTCGCGTTACGGATGGGCCTAGAGATGCAAAAACTAGGCGCAGTTAATCAGCTGAGAATCAGCTAGAAAGAAAGGCTATGATAAATGGGCTGGCTATACACCCCAAACACTTATCAATCTGCTCTGGTATCGGAGGAATTGACCTTGGACTTGAAGCAGCACTCGGAGTTCGCACCGTGGGTCACATCGAAAGGGACGCCTTCGCAGCGTCCATTCTCGTGGAGAGGATGGAAGAACAGGCCTTGGATAACGCGCCTATTTGGGACGATCTCACAACATTCGAAAGCTCAGACTGGAGTGGATGCGTGGACATCTTATCTGCGGGATTCCCCTGCCAGCCCTTTTCGTATGCAGGAAAACATGAAGGAGTCGATGACGACAGATGGCTGTGGCCTCACATTCGTCGAATTAGTGAGAACACCGGGCCGTGCCAAATCTTTATCGAAAACACACCCGGTCTTGTCAAAAAAGGACTTTATGAAATTCTCTTCGATCTTGCCGAAATGGGGTACGATGCGGAATGGGGTTTGTTCAACGCAAGTGACGCAGGAGCGCCCCATAAAAGACAGAGGCTATTCTTACTGGCCCACAAACGGGGAATCGATAGGTTTGCATGGACAGAGCAAGCAAGAATATGTACAGATCTTAGAGAAAAAGCTATGGGCGACGCCTACTGCGAACATCTGGAAAGAAGTTGGAGCCAATACGGATTGGGAGATGAGAGACAAGAACAGGATCAGCAACCTGGCGGTTCAGGCACAGTTCTGGCCAACACCAATAGGGACGGACGCTTTGGGAGCAAGAAGGAAGACGGCGAGAAAGCCCCACTGGAAATCCAAGGATGGCACTTCTCTTACGGACGCTTCGCTCCTTCACGAAACGACAGTGAAGGATGGAGAGAATGGTGTGACAGAGGCCTTCCTCAACCCACTGTTCGTGGAGACGCTCATGGGACTGCCCATCGGGTGGACCGACTTCGCTCCCTTGGAAACTCAGTAGTTCCTTCGTGCGTTACATTGGCATATAATATTTTGTTAGATAGGTTGAATTCAGACACGCAGCCAGTAAAGTGATGATATGAAAAACGATACGCAAAAAAAGAAACCCAAGATGGCCAAGTGCTTTCGATGTGGATGGCTTATTGGTCGGAATCATTTAAAGATAAACGACAACGAATGCCCTAGATGTGATAGGGAGATTGATGAGGATTTTTCATGGATGGAATGATAGGGGCATATTTTAACTCAAAGTTTCTTGAGCACATAGACCCCGACAAAATTAAGGTTATTTTAGAGTTAGGGTCTAGAGATGGAATTGATGCTCTGAAGCTCAGCGAGTTCTACGATGCTGACGTATACGCTTTTGAATGCAACCCCCATGCCGTGGCTGACTGTGTTAGCATGGTTGGAGACAATAATCGGGTAGAGATCATAAACAAGGCCGTGTGGAGCGAGAATACAACGATCCCCTTCTATCCCGTCGTGAACGGAAACGATGGCGCATCTTCGTGCTTCGTTGCTAACCCCGTATATCCTTACGAGAGGTACGATCAAATAAAAGTAGAGGTCGAGGCAATCCGTTTGCGTGACTGGATCGACCTGACAGGGGTAGAACCAGACATGCTGTGCATCGACCTGCAAGGAGCGGAGGAGCATGCCTTGATGGGCATGGGGACTTACCTCAAGAATGTAAAGTATGTGATAACAGAAGGCCAAGTTTCTCAGATGTATCATGGAGCATCTACTATTTTTGATATTGAACTTCTTCTGGACGAGTGTGGTTTTGTTATGAAGCACAACGAGCCGGTGAATGAATGGTTCGGAGATTATCTATTCGTAAAGGAAGACGAATGATTTCAATAAGATCAGAGAGTGAGTTTTGGGAAGAGCTTGATATGCTAAATCCTGATGCCATTAAGTTTGATGGCCCCGGTGACAGTGACTTTTTTGACTCATGTATCGTAGGCTACGCCAAGAGGATAAATCTTTCTCCGGTTCTCGTGTATGATGAAAGAAAAATGGTTGATCGAATGGTGTTCGGTCATGGCATGTCTTACAATGATGCCGTGGAGTATCTAGAGTTCAATACGTTTGGTGCCTACTTTGGAGAGAATACTCCTTTAATACTGACCACTATGGATCGCGATCTGACTTCTCCCAATATCGAAACACCGTGAGCGAAAGATTATGAAAAACGAAGAAACCATAGAAATAGAATATGAGCTTTTTGAGGACTATGAAGTTCCTGTCATAAACCCAGATGATCATATATCTTTGGATGAAAGAACATGGCTCAGAACAAAAGGCGATGGCGCTGAGATGGATAGACGATGGAATCGTCTTTCTTGGAGGTAAGGCTATGGCACTATACGTTTACCGTTGCCAATCGTGCGGTCATGAGTTTGAAATAAGACACCCCATGAGTGCAGATGCTCTTACTGACTGCCCCGACTGTGGGGTGTCAAGTCTTTCAAGAGTTTTGTTCGGCAACATAGCCCCCTCAGCGACCCCCACTAGGTCAAAAAGTAGAGACTAGGTTGCTTCATGTGGGGATGTTGTGTATGATATTTAAAACGAATCGAGGAGAATGGTGTTGACTGAACTAATTAAAAGTGAACTGTTGACTAAGATCGAGGGGATGCTGCAACAAACAGCGAACCGCGATTTGTTCTCGTCCAGCGAGATGCAGGATGTATTTCTCGATCTTCACTCAGCGATTAGCAAGCTAGATTTCGACAAAAAGAAAGAAGAAGTTAATGAGTAACATTTCAGAAGCATCCCTAGAGCGACTTGCATTCATTGGTGAATCCGCAACAATAAAGTTTGACTTCTGGTTTGACTTGGCGGAGTTTGAAAACCAAGAAGATGTAGATGACATGCTTGAATCATGTGATCGTGGAGATTTTACTATGTGGGTTCAAGATATTCTTGAGCCAATGGTAATGGCCGCCCAGGAAGCGTTCTTCAACTCAAATGACAAGAGCAGTAGTATAACCTCAGAGCGCCCTCTGGGCGTTTGTTTGGATATTGATATTGCTTATGATGGGCATCATTAATGGTTAAATACCAAATTATTTACGCTGATCCCCCTTGGGACTACAAGGGGCAACTCCAACATAATGGTTCTGGTAAAGAAACTACTGGCGGGGCAACAGCCCATTACCCTGCGATGAACGCAGAAGAGTTGGCGGCTCTAGATATACCAAGCATCTCAGAAGAGACTGCTTCGTTGCTATTCATGTGGACAAGTAGCCCCCACCTACCGCAAGCCCTTGACCTTATGAAAGCATGGGAGTTCCAATGGGCAACAGTCGCCTTTGTGTGGGATAAACAAAAAGTAAATCCTGGCTACTACACAATGAGTCAAGTAGAACTCTGTCTTGTGGGGAAGAGAGGAGCGATACCTAAACCACGAGGTGCTAGAAACATTCGCCAGTTTATCAGTAGTCCCCGTGGCAAGCATAGTGCTAAGCCTTCTGAGGTTAGGGATCGGATAACAGAAATGTTCCCTACCCAACGGAAAATAGAACTTTTTGCACGATTGCCTTGCGAAGGGTGGGACTCGTGGGGTAATGAAATAAAGAGTTCTATACAACTTAAAGGAAACAATGGCTAACATTTATGGCAAGGGTGCGAATTTCTTATGATGGGTCGGAAACTTAGTGAGAACGTTTAGTTTCGGTGGTGGCGTTCAGTCCACTGCTGTTCTTGCTCTCCAAGCCTTAGGAGAATTGCCTGATCCTTACGAAGCGTTCCTGTTCTCCAATGTGGGGGATGACAGCGAAGACCCGCTAACCATTGAATATTTTAATAAATATCATATTCCGTTCGCTGAGGAGCATGGTATCAATCTTATTGAGCTAAGAAAGCAACGTCGTGGTGGTGAGCCTGAAACATTATGGGAACAGCTGCATCGAACTGAGGTGAAGTCGATTCAAATTCCTTCCCGAAGAAAGAATGGCGCCCCAGGGGGCCGTAAATGCACGAGAGACTATAAGATTCGTGTTATTCGCAAATGGCAACGCAAAAATGGCTCATCGAAGGATAATCCTGCCTATACTGGGCTGGGGATATCGGTTGATGAGATACAAAGAGCCAGAACAGCGTCGGGGTTTGATGATCAAATCCTCGAATACCCCCTAATCGACTTAGGAATGTCTCGTGATGACTGCTTTGAGGTAATTGAACGCGCAGGGCTGCCGAGGCCGCCACGCTCCGCATGTTTCTTCTGTCCATTCCATAACATAGCCAGCTGGAGGGAGCTTAAGATCGGTCGGCCAGAGCTTTTTGAAAAGGCAGCGCAACTCGAAGATGTATTGTTGGAAAGAAACCGGAAGAATGGAAAAGAACCGGAATGGTTATCTCGCTACGCCAAGCCTCTCCGTGAAGCCTTCGTAGAGGACATAGATCCTCCTGATGCCCCAGATGGACCGGAGAGCTGCGACTCAGGTAGTTGCTGGACATAATGCTGATCAGAGCGGACGCACTGTGTGTTCCTTTGAAAACAAATAGCGTCGATCTTGTTGTTACATCGCCCCCGTATTTCAACATAAGAAAGTACAAAGATAACGGGGAGGATCTTTTAGGTCAAATAGGTCTAGAAGATAGCATCCATGAATACCTTGAGTCACTATGGGCAGTGACTGAGGAGTGTATACGTATACTTAAGCCAAACGGCAATCTGTTTGTTAATATGGGAGACAAATATATCAACAAGAGCCTCGCAGGACTCCCCTGGAGGTACGCCAATGGTTGTGTCGACTCTCTGGGGCTTCTCCTTAGATCCGAGATTGTATGGTCAAAGACAAACCCAATGCCTGAACCTGTGTCCGATAGAGTAAAGCGTTCTCATGAAAGCTGGTTTCACCTCTCTCTTCAGAAAGACCATTACGCAAATATGGACGATATTCGTGAAGAGTACGCTGAGGATACGGCAAGAAGATACTCTCTAGGGTTTCGATCCGACCTGAAGGATGAGAGACTCTCCACGAGAGTAGACCTCTCAGGCAAATACAGCACCAACCCCTTGGGCAAAATACCGGGGTCAGTATGGGAGATACCAACAGAATCTCTTCATATCCCAAAGGAAATAGATGCAAAGCACTACGCAGCGTTCCCAAGCGAGTTTCCTCGTCGAATAATATTAGGATGGTCGCCCCCGGGGGGGGTTGTATTCGATCCCTTCGTTGGAACAGGAACAACAGTCCTCTCCGCTCAGCAAACCGGCAGAACCGGCATTGGATCTGACCTTTCTCGAGACTATTTGAGCATCGCAGGGTGGAGAACGGGGTAGATCCTCCTGACACCCCAGAGGGGCCGGAGATCTGCGACTCAGGTAGTTGCTGGACCTGATTCCCTAATATATCTGTATTATTGTATCGCTTTACATCCGGCTAGCAAGTCTTTAGAGTGATACAATATTGATAGGCTCTAGTGGTCGGGGGGGGGCTTTATGCTACGCAAAGGTAAGACTTATAAAAGGCTGTCTAAGGCCGCCCTGTTGTGGGTTCTCCTGTTGGCGTGGTTCGCCCCCTCTTCGGCAGCGTCCAATGCTTACGATGTCACCGAAGAATCAAACTGGTACTTCCAAGTAGAAGATGACGGTACAAACGTTGTTATTTATGGGAACAGTAACCAGTCTTGTGCAGCGTCAACGGTTGACCCGTATCTATGGCTGTACTTAGGTGAAACTCTTGTTACCAGCAATGACGACGGCAACCACAACGATCAAGATCAGTGCGTATCGGCTAAGATAAACACGACTCTTGATGCTGGTAATTACCGTCTGCTCGCAGGCTACTTTCCTGATCAACTGGGGCTTGGCAACGCGCCTGAAACGGGAAGCGGCGAGTATGAACTTGTCACTAATCTATCTCTTTCCGTAACCGCACCTACAACAACTACCACGACTACCACAACTACAACTACAACTATTCCGCAAACGATAGGTGACCCTACCAATTTGGCTTTAACCGTTGATTACCACAACGGCACGGTCAAGGCCGACTGGGATGCCCCTACTGACGGAAATGTTGATCCAGAGCGGTACGCCATTGGGTTTGGTTTAAATGATGACGGTAACGCTGGGCCTTATGGTGTTGCGACTGGCAACGTGGGGGGCGAGAACGCCCTAGTAACGGAGTACACGTTTAGCGCGTCATACATAGATCAGTTATTTGGCGAACCCCACGGGTTGTTTAACATAAAGATCCGCTCTGATAATGACACCAATTCTCTTTACTCAGGCTGGACTTCTGTTGTATCTGCGTCAATTATGAATATGCCCGATGTGGTGGACAATCAAACCTATGTACGGGATGACACTACTGGAGACCTCACGTTTAACTGGGACGCCTCTAGTGATGGGTTTGTTGATCCTTCTCACTACAAAGTTTCATGGAACCAACTTGGCGACATAGGGGAAGTTGACAGTTCTGATGCTACTTATGCCCAAAATATTTCTTCAACCTCGCATACTGTTTTATACGATGATCTTGGCAACGGGGTTTGGTATTTCAATATCCTTGCGTGTGGTTCTGAAAATGATTGTCATGCCGGTGAGGTGATGGAGATCCAAGTTTCGGAGGGCGTACCTCCAACTACAACGACTACAACACCCCCCACTACAACTACCACAACGACAATACCACCTACTACAACCACAACTACTACAACTACGACTACAATACCACCTACAACCACAACTACTACAATACCACCTACTACAACAACTACTACAACTACAATACCACCTACTACAACAACTACTACAACTACAATACCACCTACAACTACTACAACTACAATACCACCTACTACAACCA
>Ga0209657_1002493_pt1 | contig 10257 bp, 3 predicted proteins | sample SaaInlV_100m_DNA_FD_184650 | JGI IMG/M metagenome (GOLD analysis project Ga0209657, IMG submission 184650) | Marine microbial communities from expanding oxygen minimum zones in the Saanich Inlet - SI037_S3LV_100m_DNA (SPAdes) (version 2) | ecosystem: Environmental > Aquatic > Marine > Intertidal... | reverse complement strand
TTAAATGCAAGATTTTGACCAATGTATTTAGATAAAGGTTGACCAGTCTCTTTTTTATAAGACTTTATCATACCCTTTACACTTTGACTCGGTTGATTTTCAGTTCCAAAAACTAAAACATCGGTTGTAATGTCTTCTTTTACTTCTTGAAATTTAGGGTTATTTGCATAACCGGAATTATTTAGTATTCTATCAACTTCATTTCTCCAAACAAATGGTATAAAATTTTCAGCATCTTCTTTACTCATTTTTTCATACATAGAGTTTGAGACTTCAAAAACATTTTCTTTTGCTAAATCATCAAGTCTCATTATAGCATTAGATGTAATTGGCTTACTTAATATTTCATCTAAACTTGTTTTTTGTTTATCATTTAAAGCTCTCGATGCCATTGCTTTAGGCGAATACTGTTCTCCTATTTTTGTTTCAACAATATTGTATTTAAGTATATTAACTTTATCAAGCATAGTTAATGCTCCTACTTTTGCCTCTATTCTACCCCCAATTCTTGATTTTTGACCAAGCATTGCAAATAATTCAAAAACATCTTTAGCGGTTTTTGGAAGAGGGGATTTTAGGTTGTTTTCAATTAAAAAGTCTTTTACTTCTAATCTTACCTCATTTAATAATGTACTAGCTAATTTTGGGTTGGTATAGTATACTTGTGGATCAGCTAGTATTTCTGCCATAAAAGCAAGATACTCTTCAGCCGCTAGGTTTTTAGCTTCTGCATTTCTTAAATCTTTTATACCGTATGCTTCTTTAATACTTTCACCAAGTTTAGTTCCAGATAAATATCCTAGATCAAAATCTTTAAAAGTATTACGCATTGTATTTGTAAACCTTTTTTTCAAAGCGGGATTAACTTTGAATACACTATTAATAGCAGCATGAGTTATTTCATGCATTGGAATACCTGCTTTATACTTAGATTTATCAATAATAATTAAGTCTTTCTCACCCTTGCCTCTTGGTTGAAACTCAGCTTTAACAGAGCCGTCAGTATTTTCAAAGTATCTTTTTCTTTCTTTAGCGCCTTCTATAAACTTAATATCAAAACCTTTATACTCTGGAACTACGGCTTGTATACCTCTTTGCGCGGGCTCAGCAACTAGTCTTTGAAAATTTTGCTCAAATTTTTCATTTGTAGGATTAAGCTCTGTAGCATGTGTATCTGATATAAACTTTTGTTTTAATCCTAATATTGCCTGTGTATTTAAATTTATTTTAACTTGATCTTCAGTTGATAATTCGCCTTTTTTCTGAATATTAGCTATTTCGCCTTGAAGCTTAGCTATCGTGTTTAAAACCTTAGTTGGTCGATGTAAATCTTTTCGTTTTAAATGAGTTAAACCAATTGCACTGAAAACAAGCGATTCAACAATTAATTTACGACTAACTTCATCAACGCTAGGAAATGCCTCTTCAAAGTCTCTACTAAAATCGCTATTATCCATAAGATCGTTATAGAGCATTGTTGTTGTTTCTGCGGACATTGCAGAACCAGCACCAACAACTCCACTCTTAACGGTTTTATCAAATAATGGGGCTAAATATTTAAATCTTGTTTTAAATGGATTTATTTTAGAAGTTAATGCTCCACCGGCATAAAACGTACCACCAGTTGTTGGAGCAAAATCAAATACAACTTGCATTTTAGCTTCTTCTGTAATGGCGTTTACAGTGTGAAAAGCTAAGCGCTGATATAAATTACCTTTTGATAGTGACATCATTGCTCTACCAAGCGCGCCATACGACATTAAACCACCAGTAGCAGCGTTTAATACACCAAACTCAACCAGCATTGGTACAAACTGTCCAACTCCTTCCTCAGTCTCTTCTAATATACTTTTAGAAACTTTTTCTTGTTGCTCTTTTGTCAGTTCAATTTTAGGTACTATATTACTAACAACAGCTTCAGAATTATTATAAGCTTCAGTAGCATTAGAAAATGCGTCTATCTGCATTCTAACGTCTCCTTGTGGATCTCCAGCAACAAACTTCATTGCTTCTGGCGTTGACATATCCCCGTATCTATTTAAAACTGCAGCGGCAGCATTTTGGGTAATATTTACTATTGAATTAGGTTTCTCTAAATCAACTATATTTTTATTAAGCATTGTGGCACTATAGAAACCAAGAATATTAGCATCTGTTGCATCTAGTTCTTCTTCATATGCTTTAATATCATTTAATTGATCATCACTAACTTGATTTTTTAAACTATCAAATAAACCTTCAAAGTTTCTAGAACTAACACCTAGTTTATTTAAATCATATATAGATACATTAATATTGCCATTTTCATCTGGCATATAACCATTTTCAAATAACTTTCTAGACACAAGTTCTTGAGATGTTGTATTTATTAAATATTCAGGTTGTTTATATTTAACGTCAACAAACATTTTTCTACCTTGCTGCTCAATACGATTTTTAGTAAATACCTCATCATCAAGTAAGCGCTTCATGTTTTGTTGCGGCGTCAAGTAAGGATCATAAGCATAAATAGTGCTTGACAAGCTCGTAGCTGATTCATATGCAGAATTAGCTTGATCAACCATATCTTTTCTTAAATCTTCATTTTTTACCTGGTTTTGCATATAACCATCTATAAACAATAAAGATTCAGTATTTGTGGTTTCTGTTACTGGTCTAAATTTTTCTCCTGGCATACCTAGCATCTTGTAAGTGCTAGTAGTTTTTGCTTGCTCTTGAGCGTCTTGATTTTGTTGGAAAAGTGATTCTAATCTTGCTTTTTCTTGTTCAAAAGCAGTAGGATCCATTTGAGATTGTCTTTTTAAAAGATTATTCCAATCTGTTTGAATACTTAATGATTGTTTATTTAGATCATGTATAAATTGATCTTTTTCTGAAAATTGAGATTTATAACTATCTAGTGTACTATTTAAATACTGTTGTGGTCTATTTTCTAAGTCATATAATCTCTCGTTCTTTTGAGTCTCAATTTGACTAGCAGCTTTATTAATATTAGTTGATAGATTTTTTTGATACATGTCTAAGAAAGAATCTTTAGTTATATCAACACCACTTGTTTCAACTGTTTTTCTGTATATATCTTCTTTAAGATTATTTTGCTGCTCTTCTGTTATATTTTCAAACACACCAATGCCAAGTTCTTGTGTTAAAACACCATATCTTACAGGGTTTTTATAAGCATCTATTGTAATTGAATCTACTGTTTGAAAAACTTTATCAGCCTCAAGCGTGGTCAATGGGGAACTTACAGTATATTTATCCCCTGATGTCGCGGTGAAACTTCGCGTTGTTAATAAATCAGGAATTATCTCTTGACCTTTTTCTATAAACCTATCACCTTCTGATATTTCTTTCTTGTACTCGCCTTGATATAATCTATCTTCTAATAATTTCTCATGTTCTTTTTGACTTATATCTGCTGGAATGGGAGATGCAGCATAACCACCTTTTGGTTCTTCAATAGTTAATTCTGATCTTTGTTTTTCCTCAGCGTCTGTTGCCCAGTAAAATGGAGATTCTTGTTTTGATGTAGTCGTAGAATCTTCTGGCTGCTGAGGTTCTCCTGGTGCCGCAGTCACAGCCGCAGTGTCGACACCTTCTTGCTTTCCCAACATTAAAGAAGAAAAATCATCAACGTTTCCGTTGTAACCATCGCTTGAGAATAGTCCGTATGAATAATTTAAAGCTTCTTTATCTTTTTTAATAAGCGCTTTGTAATCTTTCAATGTACCGTTATACCCATCAGCCTTAAAAAGGTTAAACGAGTATTCTAATGCTTCTTCGTTCATACTTAATTATTAAATTGTGATGCATCTTTTTCTTTAATAACGCTTTCTGTGCTCTGGATTTCATCTTGAGCGATCTTAAACTCTTCATAATCTTTTAATGCTTTTTCAAGATTATATTCAAAATTTTTATCCAATGGTATTTCTATTTCTTTACCACCATAACCTATCTGAATACCCTCACCCCAATAAAAATCTTCAACTTTTAACTTTGGATATAATTTATTAATTTCACTTGGTATATCGTCATCTACTTTTGGTATCTCGTTATTAACAAGAATTTCACCCATTATAGTCTTAAAATCTTTAGCAAAGGGAGTTTCTGTACCAGGTATGCTGTCATATCCAGGCACATCCATTTTATTAAATTCATCAAAAGCTGTAGGTCCAGATATATCATATCCAGCAAGATTTAAAATTTGCTGCATTATATCTTTTTTTCCTTGATTGGTACTTAAATCACCTATATTTATTACTGCTTTGTCTTGAGATGTAATTATATTGCCTTTTTTATCTATTTTATCATAACCTTCTATAAAAACTTGTTTATCATCGTCTGAAAAGGATACATTACCGCCATTTAAAAACCCGGTCAAGGTGCTTGTTACAAAACCTTTTTTTACTTCATCTGTACTATCACCGAGAGCGCTAAATCTTTCCATTATATCACCAGTAATTTTAATTGCTTCCGTTCTTTTTATTTGACCCTCAGTTGGTGTAGCTTGTTTAGGTATATCCTTTCGCGTGCCTTGTATAACTGTTTGTTGAGGTTGTTGGGTAAAACCAAGATCTTGATAAACATTTGATTTTAATATTTCTACGATATGGTTATATTGTTCTTGGGTATATCCAAATGTCTTTTGGTTTTCTTCTGTTAAATTTCTATCAAAAAAATCTTTACCTAAATTTACTTGATTTTGTTTATCAATAGAGAATTTATTATTAACATCATCCCACACTACTGGATTATAGTAGTAATTTCCATCTTCATCTTGTTGAGTATATTGATTTATTGCAACATCTGTTGATGTGTTGCCCCTACGCATAATACTATTGGCCTGTGTTTTTATTATAGGGCTAAGCATTTGGTTTACTTTATCCTTGTTTATAACACTAGCAGATATTTGTTCTGTATATCCTCCTACTTTATTTGTTTTTGTTGTAATACCCCCATCAACCCTATATTGGTCAGATATTAACCCCGTCTTTGGGTTAATCAAACCCATAGATTCTGTTTGTTTTTTAATATTACCAACTGCTGTGTGGTTTTTATAAAATAAACCTTCAAAAGATGGATCACCATCTTGATTGTTAAATATTTTTTGTAATTCACCTGGTTTTATAACGTATGAATCTCCTTCATTACCTTGTATTTTATTTACTTCAGCAACCCTAGAGCCATATAGTTTAATACCCATAGATGGTACACCATTAGCATCTTTTTCTTTAATATATTCAACATTTATACCCTCTGCAAATGGATCTTGTACGCTTCTTAATAATGTAAAATATGGAGATGTAAACTTTGTGTCAACTTGTCCCTCGCCTTTACCAAAACCACCAGCCTTATCAAACGTCTCTGTCATATAGTTAATAGCGTTTAAATCTTGGGTAAATCCATTTAAAAACGCCTGATTATTAGCTAGTATTTTGAGATCACTGTCATAAGAATATAAAACGTCTCCAGTCGTAGAATCTCTTTTTTCATAATAACTAGTTGCTGTTTCAAGTCTTGATTTGGCGGCGGCAGTTTCATCAATTGTAGTACTAAGAATATTATTTGCGCTAGATTGGTTTATATACGGCTTTTCCTTTACAACCTTACTTTGATCTGCGAAAGCTTTTTGTGCATTAATATCATTACTTCTAATTATATCAAAATTAGCCTTAGCATTTTTTCTAGCTATTTCACTATAGTTTGGTTGCTCAATCGAACTTGGTTTAGTTATACCTTCCGTTGGATTGTATTTAGTTACAAGTTGACCTGGATTTCTATAACTCATAATATTCTATTGTTTATAATAACGACCAGTAGTAAAACCAGATGTTATTTCTCCGGTTGCTTTATTTATTTGTCCTTCTTTTTGTAAACGAGCATCATATTCCATTTGTGCATATCTTCCTTCCATACCTGCCTCAAAATCAAGATCGGCATTTGTTCTAGCTTCTTGTGCTTCAAACGAATAAGTTGATGCGTCAACCTCGGCTTTTTGTACTCTTTGCTTTTCTTGCAATTGCAACGTTTCAAGATTCTGTTGACCTTGAGCGGCTAATTGTGCATTTTTAGCTTCTTGAGATTCAATAGATGCTGTAACCGCGTTTTTACTTTGTAATGCAGCTTGAGCAAGAGCGGTGGCACCGCCAGCGCCCATACCAGTGGACCTAATTGTATCAAGCGTATTAGCTAACGCAATATCAGACTGCTCCATTTGTATTTCGGCAGCTTTAGTTGCAACAGATAAATTAGCATATGGATTAGAAAGTGTACCACTAAGATCTTCAATTGGTTCAGATAAATCTGGTATTTCAGCTCTATCGACTTTTAATTGCTGAATATTATCAAGTCTTTCTTGTTGTTCTATTCCGTATTCCTTTTGGCGTTTATTACTTTGATATATTGCAACGCCATTATTAACAATATCTCCCACTATAGGTAACCAATTAAGTGCCATTTATTTTTAATTTACAGATAAAACATGTTCTGACGATACAGCAAACAAACGCTTCAATCCACCAGTGTCTGTCGTATCATCATTTTGCATAGTAACCGTAACATAATAACCTTTAATACCAGATATTTGATCACCAAATATAACCTCGTCTGGCCTTGCGGTACTATTATTTATTATATTACACATATATTTATTTTCTTTTTTATTAAATCCAGCTCTATAAGTAATTCCGTTTTCCACGTATGAACCCTCATCGTAACTATATATGAAAGCAGAAGAATCATTATAACTGCTACCGTTTGCTTGAACTGAATCTATATCGCCGATTATTGAGTTTACTTCCCAACCGTTACTTCCTTCGTAATTTATTGTTTTAAATACTTTAGAAGTAGATGCGTTTGGATTAAATACAAATTCAATAGATGACTTCACAAATGTACCATAAAAACTTCCTCTATCACTAGTTAGTTCATCATAATGCTGCCATAGTTGACCAGCGTGACATGTATAATAAACACTGTTGAGAGTTTCTATAAATTCTGGTTTATAATCCCAGAAACTAGTCCAACCATTGTTACCATCATTAAATGATATTGTGTGGTATGCACTTGAATTAGCTGGCTGTATTGATAATACATATTTATCTAAGTAATTATCATATCCACCAACAACTTTATCTTTAACAAATTTAAAGAAATAAAAAGAAGGTTCTCCAATGCCCGACGTATCAACTGGTTTATTAACAGCTATTGTTACGGTATTATTTACGGTATCTATGCTAGATATATTGGTTATGTATAAACCATTACTTTCATAAAAAACGCCCTGTTGTTGCATACCTAATTCTAAGTCAGCAACATTAGTATCTCCCACACCAACTAAATCAAAGCTAGTTACCGCAGTGCCTCCAATGGCAGACGTAATAGTGAATTGTAAGAGATTTGTCTGTTTAAATAAATTATCAAGACTACCAAGATTGTCTCTAAAAAAGTCTCTTAAACCATATTCACTTATTTCTGTTAAACCATCACGAGATAGTCTCATTACGGCGCCTCTATTTTTATCAGTAAAATATAATCGATATCCTTTATATGCAAAAGATTCTGGGTTGGCACTAATGCCATACTCACCAGAATAAGGTACAATTTGACCAAGTACAAGTTGCTGTGACGTTACAGCAGCATTTCCATCCCCCGTATATAGCGCGTCTTTATCTATTAATGCTCGATGTACCTTGTCTTCTTGAAATATTACAATATTTGTGTCTGATGAATATAGTTTTCTAATATCACCATACCTTGGATCAAGCTGTTTTTCTATGTTTTGGCCAATAGAAAACACATTTGTTTCATTAAATCCAGTGTTTGAATTGTATAAACCTGAATATATTATACCATTTCCTAGTATAGAAACACCATCATCATTTTCAGTTATAAAAGCTCTTACACCCAACTCTGTTTGCGTATTATTATAACCACCTCTAATTCTTGATTCTTCAGCAAACCAAGCGTAGTCTATGTCGCTAGAAGCTGTACCAGCTAAAAGAGGAAAAGTAGGATAACCAGTTGGGTTCCACGGTAAGCTTGGCCAAGTAGCTTTATCAGGACCACTTTCTGGCGCCTTTCTTACAACATAAGAATTAAAGTATGTTATTTCTCTAGTTATAGCCATTATGCGTTATTTCTTGTTAATGTAAAGTCAACTCTAGCGGTGGTTGATAAGCCTATGCCGTTGGCATCATATAACCTCAAATGAACTCTAAAATCAGTATCTCTTCTATTATTAAAATCATACCAATCATCATCATTGGCCGCGTTTACATTAAGACATGTAAGTTGATTATAATATTGCAGTGTTTCAGCAACTTGGTCATACGTTTGAGCGGCTGTGTCTTTAAATGCCCTAAAATATTGTTCCCAATCTGGATAAGTTGTCCACGCCCCAGTAGCTGTCCAATAAAATTCAACCAACTCAACAGTCCATAGTAATTGTCTTTTATAAAAATCTGGATCTGTACTTGCTGTTCCGTTTTGACCATCTAGAACCTTTATGTTTGTAGCGCTAGAATCAGTTGTATTTTCTAAAAACGTTCCACCAGGCGCAAACGGGCTTGACCCAGTGAACGTTGGTACCGCGTTAGATAATTGATTTGGAAAATCAAGTATAACATCATTAACTATAGTACCACTTGTTATATCTGTAAATCTTATAGTAAATTTATAATTATTTCTATTAATACTACTAGTTTCAAAAACAAAATATTGACCGGCGGCTGATCTAATATTATAATCAAATGTCGTGCCGTCTCTATATAAATCAAATTTCGATGTTACGTCTGTTCCATTAACATTTACTACAGAAATAATTTGACCGGTCATATTTGTTCCACTAATATCAACGCCAGCAGAATTAACTGGAAAAAATGTTGTCGATAAATTAGAAACTGGAGTATCATTTTCATTACCATTAAATGTAAAATCACCGACATCTACAGCGGCATATTGACTTGCACTATTTGCAATAAAAGTATTTAACTCAGATATTAAACCAGATGTACCTGTTTCGTAATATATATCAAGTTGTGATTCAAATGGTATAGTTTCATAAACATTTAACCTTGTCTGCTTATATGTGACTTGATTGGTTGCTGTTGCTAAATCTCCACCAGAATTACCTATTTGTTTCCTTGTAGACATTTCACCTATAAATGGATTAGAACCTTTTTGTGATATATCTGGTACACCGTAAAAAGGTGAATCAGTATACGCGCTACCATCAACGTCTTTATCTAAACCAATATCGTCTCTTAGTCCAATCCTAACTAGCTTATCTGGTAATTTATCTGGAAAAAATTGTTTGTTTTTAGCTAATGTTAAACTAAATACGTCGTTATCCACTCTTGGATACATTTCAACAGAACTAGAATACATTATATCCTGTGGACCAACCTCTTTTAAGTCTCTTGGCGCTTTATTAACATTATCACTAAACAACGTAACAAAAGCAACATTTTCACTTAAAACTTCACTACCAATTTTTGGATAGTTATTTAATACTGTAGGCAAATACAAATTATAATAATCTTGTTCTTTTTGTTGAACCACTACTTTATAACTATACCAACCAGTAGGATTTGTATCATTAATGCCATATAAACCAACATATCCAGGTTTATTTATAGTTGACGGTATTTCGCTGTTAAATACAATTTTTAATGAATCACCACCGTATATATCAGAAGAGTCGTATAGCGGAATATCTCCTCTATATTCATTATTTATAGTGCAGTTGTTAGATACAATAACGTCTGATTGTCTACCAAATTTATCGCAAAGAACAATACCAACTTTATAAGATCTATTTTGCTTTAATGTGTGCGCTGGATATTCTATTTTATTTAAAGAGTTATTTACTCCAATATCATTTTTATCACCTAATAGCAATTGATAATTTAATGTTTTAGGCCTAGCGCTTCTTGCAACATAATTACCATATATAACTCTATTACCAGTGACCTCTTGAGCTTGGGCTTTAATTGGTGCTTTATCCGCGGCTCTTGTTATTTCATCTTGAGGCAGCGTTTTAATTGGAGAATCTGACTTATACGTAAAAGAGTACTGCGTACCAGTTATACCCACTAAATCATCTTTTTCAATTATGTCAACAACTTTTAAAGATGTTTGATCAGACTGCTTATATATAATCTCTATTGCCTCAATCCTTAATTCATTGTATAAATCTTCGACATTATCAACATCTTCTGGCATATCAATAATAAGATCCATACAATTAACCTTATT
>Ga0209657_1002463_pt1 | contig 10313 bp, 8 predicted proteins | sample SaaInlV_100m_DNA_FD_184650 | JGI IMG/M metagenome (GOLD analysis project Ga0209657, IMG submission 184650) | Marine microbial communities from expanding oxygen minimum zones in the Saanich Inlet - SI037_S3LV_100m_DNA (SPAdes) (version 2) | ecosystem: Environmental > Aquatic > Marine > Intertidal... | reverse complement strand
GTTTATATTAATGGTGAATTTGTTGATGAACCCTATGCCTATTTTGAACCTGAAGAAAAATCTTCAAGGCGGACTCAAGGCTTTACGGATGCTGAACCAGTCAGTCGCTTTGGCCCTATTGTTATTCCAGAAGGCAAATTATTTGTAATGGGTGATAATCGTTATAACAGTGTAGATAGTCGTTATTTCGGATTTGTAGAATTAGAAACAGTTAAAAGCAAAGCTAGTTTCATCTATTGGTCTCAAAATCCAGATAACGACACTTTTAAAGGAATTAATTTTGGTCGCATCTTCAAAAAGATTGTATAATAAAAAAAGCATGTATATAGTCAGGCTTTAAGACGTCCTTTCCGTTAACCTTTGTAAACAATCTTCAGTCTCAATCAATTTGATTTACGACTAATTCTATGTAAAATATCTGGTGTGTAATGACAGGAAAGAGTTAGTGAGGAGTTCTTTATGGAATGGTTCGAAACTAAAGTTTTGTTTTGGATATCTAAAACGCAATTAACAAAATTAAGGCATAATAAATGATTGATCCAGCATTGTTAAGTGGAATAATAAAATTAACAATATTGTTATTAATTCAATATGCATCAGGCAATCTAGTTTTTTATAAAGGTGTAAAGGTTAACTATACTAGAAAGATTAACCATTTCGCCTTATTTTTTATTCCAATGTTTATTGATAATATTATTCCAGTTCAACCTTCAATAGAATTACTGATAATAGGAAGTTTTGTTGCAGTCGCAGGTTTGATAATTTACATCAAACCAATTAGAACTAATTCAAGGCTAATACAAAGAATGTTTCTATCATTTGATAGACCTGAGGATCGACCAAATACACTTTTATGGCTTACAACACAAACAGCAGTTGCATATTTAATAATTATACCAATTGTTATTTATTTTTATAAAATTGGGTACGAAGATTTATTATTAATACCTATACTTGTAAATGGTATTGGTGACGGCCTTGCAGAACCTGTTGGGGTTAGGTTTGGTAGACTAAAATATAAGACATATGCTCTTTTTTCAAAAATAAAATATGAAAGAACAGTTGAAGGAAGCGCATGTGTGTTTTTTACAAGTGTCATTGTAATTATATCTTTTCAATCAGGATTTACCTCTTCTGAATTTATTTGTGCACTTATTGTATTCCCCATAGTAATGACTCTTGCTGAAGCATTTGCCCCACATACATGGGACACACCATTTTTATTTCTTTTCGGATATTTGACGCTTTACATTGTTAAAATTATGCCTTTTGTTGCACATTGATTAGACTATATATTTCTCAACTAGATTCGGCTGGTTAATTCAAATTACTAATTTACTAATAACTTACCCAGCCAACTCAGGGCCTGATATGCTTTTCCTGCTTCTGAAAGCACTTATCAACATCTCTGCTCCATTCTCTCCTACAAGACTTACAAGCTGAGCATTGAGTTCTTCCACAGATTTCTCTTTGACTATTTCATGTCTATCAACAGGTCTGAAGCCAGCTCTATCTAGAAGATCACGAGTAGCCCCTAAACGTACACTTTCACTTTCAGCATTTTCTGCAAGGTCAGACAGTATATTCAATGCCCTAGGCGCTATTTCAGCAAAGTTACGGTGTAACTCCTCAGTTATTTGATCTGCACACTCTCTGCGAAGCTTACAAGCCTGATTTCGAAGTGTATGAGTGTCTTTGTATCCAGCCTTCTTAGCTGCTTCCAACTGATCTCCAGAGCGCACATACTCCTCAACGAATACTTGTCTTTGATTAGTTAAGTTAGTATTTGCCATAGTTCTTTACCTCATTTTTCACATTTTAAGTATTCACCGTAACAGGAATCATCGTTCCCTGCATGATGGCGATTAGATTTGATTGGCCATCTTTTAGGGCATGTATCTCCGAAGTAACGACTACCAACCGTTTTCCGAGTTTCACGGATTAAAGACTATCTATTATTTACTAAGTAATTCGCTGTATTAAATCCAGAAAGGAAAGCTCCTTCCAATTTTGCTCCTCCAAAAATTTCACCAGTGATTATTAAATTCTGATTATGTTTAGCTTGTTTAAAGAAATAATTTAAAACTTGTTTTGGTTTAGCATATTTCCATTTATGAATTTTTGTTTCAATCTTTTCAAAATTTACTAATTTTGCTAATTCATCAATCATGATACTCTTACATTTTTCATCATTAAATTCCCAAATATAATCGCTGAAAGATGCTGATGCATGTGCAGTAATACAATGTTTTTTTGAGATCCCCTTTATTTTATTGTCAGTGACAAAATCCCAAAAACTATTTGGTTTTTGCATTGCCCCTGGAAATTTAATATTTGTTTCTTTTTTAATACTCATCATTAAAGAAATGCATTTGTCATAATTAATATTTTTAATTTCATCTAAAAAATTTTTATCAAAAAGACAAATATGTTTGGATAGTAATTTTATCGTTTGAGGCAGAGGTGGTGTCATTATTAAATACTTTGAAGAAAAATTAACATTGTCCGAACCCTCTAAGAACCAATCATGTTTCAATAATTTTAGTGTTTTGATTGTTGTTTTTTGAAAAACATTTAAGTTTTTCGATATTTTTAAGGGTAATGAATGCATTCCATCAATTCCTATATATCTAGGATAGCCATCATTTTTACTAAATCCATTGCACCATTTATTTATCCATTTATTTTCTAACCAAAAATCAACCTCATTTTTGAACTCATCTGATCTTGCAGTAAAAAATTGTGCACCATGATCATATTTAAAGTCATTTCCTCCAACTTCAAAACGATTCATTACTCCATGACTCATTCTACCGCCTGCTTTTATACCTTTATCAACTACTATAGTTTTTAAGCCATTATTTGTTAAAATATTAGCTATTGTTAGGCCAGAAAGTCCAGAACCTATTATAATATAGTCAGTTTTTATTAGTTTAGAATTATTCATTTACCTATCAGTATTTATTCAGTCGACTCAGAGACTGATATGCTCCTCCTACTTTTTAAAGCACCAACTAATAACTGTTTGGCGAATCGATATCGATAAAACAAACATTATTGGGACTATCAAATTTATACGATGGCGCCATTCTTAATATCTCTGAATAATTTTACGCTATCATCATGAATAGTTTTTTGTTTGTCATTATCCATCCTATCATAGGTTTTGTACATCATGCCTATGCGATGATTGGGTTGAAGTTTCTCTCGATTGCGTGCCAAAAAATCCCAATAGAGATAATTAAAAGGACATGCATCTGGGCCATTTTTATTAGTGACCTTATAGCTGCAATTTTTACAATAATTTGACATTTTTTTGATATAGCTACCGCTGGCTGCATATGGCTTGCTGGCAAGATAGCCACCATCTGCAAACAATATCATTCCTGATACATTAGGGAGTTCAGCCCATTCATAGGCATCAGCATAAACAATCAGGAACCATTCATTGACTTGACGCGGATCAATCCCTGCCAAAAGCGCGAAATTACCCAGAACCATGAGTCGTTGAATATGATGGGCATAGGCATTTTCTTTTGTTTCACTCACGCATTGTCGCAAGCAGTTCATTTTGGTGTTGGCCGTCCAGTAAAAATCAGGAAGCTTGCGAGTTGCATTAAAAAAGTTCGCTTCTACATATTCTGGCATTTTAAGCCAATAAATACCTCGTACATATTCCCGCCAGCCAATGATTTGGCGTATAAATCCTTCTACTGCATTAAGTGGTGCCTTGTCCTGATGATAAGCATCCTCCGCAGCTTTTACGCATTCTAGAGGCAACAACAGGCCACAATTGAGGTAGACGCTTATATGAGAGTGATACATCCAAGGCTCACCCTCAATCATCGCATCTTGATAATCTCCGAAATGAATAAGACGTTGTTCCACAAACAGCTTAAGTACTAGTAATGCCTGATACCGCATCACTGCAAAATAAAATGGCTCCAGATCTCCAAAATGGTTTGGGAAGAGCTTTGCAACAAGCTCAATTACATCACGCGTAATGTCATCTGTATCGTTTGTGTAAGGCTTGGGTATACTCAGTACCCCTTTGGGAGTTTTTCTGTTTTCCACATCATAATTCCATTGTCCACCAACAGGCTCATTACCGTCCATTAAAACGGAATATTTCTTTCGCATTTCTCGATAAAAATATTCCATCCGTAACTGTTTGCGATTCTTAGCCCAATCAGTAAACTCTTCAATTTTACATAAAAAACGATGGTCTGGTATGATCTCAACCGGAACTCTAAAATCAGCTGCCCACTTGTTGATATCCTCTAAAACGCGATACTCACCTGGATGAGTTATAACAATGCGTTCAATGTTATGTCTTTTTAACTTGCGTTCTATTTCATCTCTATATGATCCAGTATTATTTGGATCATCTAGTTTTGTATATTCAACTTTGTATCCTGTTTGTTCCAACTCTTTTGCAAAGTGGCGCATGGATGAAAACAGAAAAGCAATTTTTTTTTTATGATGCTTTACATAGGTAACCTCGTTCCAAACCTCACACATGAGAATGATGTCTTTGGATTGGTCACACCCTTCAAGACTTGAAACCGATTGCGATAGTTGATCCCCCAATATAAGGCGTAATGTGCTCATGACACCCCTTGTTTTAACGATTGGAAAGCTGCCAGTGCAGCATCACGCGACTGTTTTAAATCAACTATAGGGTTTGGATATGTATTGCCTAGTTCTATGCCAGATTCCTCCAGAATATGGTTTGGAGTTTCCCATGGGCTGAATAGATATTTGTCTGGTAGCGATGCTATCTCAGGTATAAATCGACGAACATAACTACCATTAGGATCAAATTTTTTCCCCTGCGTAACAGGATTAAAAATTCTGAAATAAGGTGCGGCATCGGCACCACATCCTGCAATCCATTGCCAACTTGCACTATTATTTGCAAGGTCTGCGTCCACCAATGTTTCCCAAAACCATCGCTCTCCATGATGCCAATGCAGGCGCAGATTTTTTACCAAAAAAGAGCCGACAATCATCCGTATACGATTATGCATGTAGCCAGTTTGCCAAAGTTCTCGCATTCCTGCATCAACCATGGGAATACCTGTTAGCCCCTTTTCCCAAGCTCTCAAAACTTCTGAATCATTAGCCCATGGGAAAGAGTTAAATTTTGGCTGCAGATTTTTTGTAGGTAAGTCTGGGTTATGATAGAGCTGGCTGTAAGAAAATTCACGCCATCCTAATTCACTACAGAAATGATCAATATGTTTATCATCACTAATGCTTTTAACCGTATGCCAAAGTTGGTTAGGCGATATTTCACCAAAATGAAGATAAGGTGATAACCTAGAAACATAAGGCTTGGCAGGGAGATTTCGTCCATCCTTATATTGAGAGAGTCCTTCCTTGATGAACTGTTGAAATCGTGTATGCGCTCCTATCTCTCCGATACTCCAATTTGGTTCGAGCTTTTTATTCCAGCATAAAATAGGCAAAAGTTTTAACTGGTTTAGGTTAACAGAGCCATCGTTATCACGAAGGTATTTTACATTGCTAGGTGAGGGAATGAAATTACGAGGTCGCTCGGCCTGCAAGCATCCTTTCCGGTAAAATGGTGAAAACACTTTGTAATGAGTCCCATCATCTTTTTTGATCGTCCATGGCTCCCAAAGCAACGACCCATTGCAGCTTTCTACATTTATACTTTTTTTTAGATGATCTTTGATCTTTTTGTCACGATCAATACGCCACGGCTCATAGCATCTATTCCAATAAATCGCATTTATATCGAAGCGAGTTAAAATTTCATCAAGAATATAAATAGGATTACCGTGATAAACGGATAAATTTCCGCCTAAAGAGTTGTTGAGTGATTTAAGAGAATGATGCAACCACAAACGGCTTGCACTGCCCATAGTATAATCACCTGCATTCCCATCATCAAGGATGAAGAGTGGCAGGACTTTTCCATGGCTTGCTGCTTTATAAAGTGCAGGATTATCTGACAAGCGCAAGTCCTGTCTAAACCAGTGAATAGCAATATTTTCTGTCATGGCTTAACTTCTGTGCCATCCCACGCGAAACATTTACCGCTTTGCTCAGATGTTAAGTTTGTTAAAACTTGCAATAGTTTTTGGACTGAATACTCTGGTGTAAATAGCTTACCATCGGGCACGTTACCCTGAAAGGGCATAGATAAATTACTATCTACCGTTCCTGGGTGCAGTCCAACAATAATGGCTTTCCTATTAAGTCTGCCAATTTCAATCGCAGCATTCTTGATAACCATATTCAGAGCTGCTTTTGAGGCACGATATGCATACCAACCACCAAGCTGATTATCAGAGATACTTCCAACACGTGCAGATAACGCGGCAAATATAGATCGATTTTCTTTATTCAATTTGGGAAGAAAGTGTTTTGCAACCAAAGCAGGAGCAATTGTATTGACTTTGAACAGCCGTTGAAACTTTTCTGCAGATAATTCTTTCAGTGATTTTTCAGGTAACAGCTCACCTTCATGCAAAATACCCGTGGCAACAATAACCATATCAAGTTTCGCATTTTTTGAAGCAATCAATGCAGATTCTTCTATTGATGATTCATCCTGATAATTAATCCTGTGGTATGTCACATTCGGCAGAACTTTTTCTGGCTGTTGTTGGGAAAAAGCATGAATAGTTGCATTAGGGCATGAAACAGATAACTGTAGTGTAAATGAGCTGCCAATTGCTCCTGAGGCACCGACAATCACAATGTTGTTAATCATACTAAAACTCTCTCAAAATATATTATTCCAAATCAAAATCATAGTAATAGTCTCTTCCACTATGCCTTAAATGAGTCATCCACCACATAAACTAATGATTGTCTCAAGAGCGTACATACTATTCAACGAAGACTTGCCTTTGATTAGTTAAATTAGTAATCGCCATAATTCTCCCATTGTATTTAGATGTTCAAATTTTAAAAACCTAATTTCTACCCCGTGAAGGTTGATGGGATGATATATATAAAGTTTGATGCCCGTTTTGTGACCCCCCAACCCCTTGCTTTATTAAGGTGTACTTCATAAATATAAAATGAGAAGTATTACATCAATACAATAGTTAGGTATTCCTCAAGAAGATCATATCTGTTTCATGGCGTAATTGAAGTTTGTGCTGCTGATAAGCTCATCATTCGCCATGACATCCACAAAGATATGAACATTGACTATTCTGCATACATGAATTAATAATGTCAGACGATTTAAAAAGAATCTAGACAGATAGTAATATTCGGTGAAATGTTCAAACTGTGTTGGATTGATTTTAAGGTATGGTTCAACAAAGTAAGATAACGAATCCTCGTTCCATTCTCGTTCCACTAAGAGTTAAATAATTAGGATATACTGGGAAAAGACAGGAAGAGATTAAGGCTATAGAATACTGATATTATTATCCTTAGTTATCTTTACTATTCCAACCATTGAGACTTCGAATCTGAATGTTGGGAGTTCGAGTCTCTCCGCCCGCACCAGATATAGCAACAGATTACACAATTATATCCCCATTCATATAACGAAATTTTGAAAGACTTGTGGTTAAACCTTAGTCGGATACAATATTTCATAATAGGGCACATTCACTATTTGTTGTGAATGTGGACATTCCAATGGTGGAATTTCTGATTTTAAGTGTGAGAACCTCTACTAAGCAATAGTAGATAACTATCAATACTTGTATCAGAGATACATTTGAATGCTCGTGGGAAAATCTCTATTTCAGTTCTAATCCATTAATATACTTTCCTTTGACATTTTTGTTCTTGAAGTAAAATGTTCCATTCCAAGGTTTACCATTCTTCCAATCACCAATAAACTCACTACCATCGGAAGGGTAGGTATGTCCGCTCCAACTCTTTACCCCTATATATTTAAAATACTTACCTCTAAATATAATCCCGTCTGTAAATGTATATTTTCCATAACCTTTAATTTCGCCATTTATCCCTTCACCTTCATACTTTGTTCCATCAGGAAGAGTTATTTTTATATCGCCATTGTATTTTCCATCAATGAAATTTCCTTCATACTTTGTTCCATCAGGAGAGGTCTCTATTCCAATTCCATTTGGTTTATCTAGCCTAAACTCTCCAATATATTTTCTGCCATCCGAAAATATTTCTGTGCCTTGACCACTTTTCCATCCAAATTTAAATTCCCCTTTGTAAATGTTTCCATTAGAGTCAGTGGATTTTCCTTGTCCACTAAATAACCTATCCATGAAGCCAATATACTTTTTCTTATCTAGAGTGGTCAATTCTCCTTGACCATTTGGTTTTCCATATATTACACCTACATACTTATCACCATTACTATAGTAATAGGTTCCGCTGCCATTCCATTTATCATCAATCCACTCTCCTATATATTTATCCCTATTTGGGTAAATAATTGTTCCTTGCCCCTCTCTTTTCCCATTCTTCCATTTACCGAAGTACTTCCACCCATTTGGATAAGTCATAGCTCCAAGACCATTATATTTTCCATATTTAAATTCTCCTATATATTTTTTCTTTCCATCTGTTGAATTATAACTGCCAAGACTTAAGCCAACATTTGATATTCCTTCATATTTCCCAATATCCATATTATCTTCACTTTCTAAACCTTCCCATTTTTCATTATAAAATCCAATCTCCCCATTCCTATATCCTAAATAAATAATCCCCAATTTCACTATCCAATCACCGTTCTCAAATTTCCCTAAAATTGTTCCATCATTTTTTGTATGCTTAGTGTTCCATTCTTTCCCATTTTTCCACTCTCCAATCACACTTTTTCCATCAGATGGATATTTAGTAAAACCAAATCCATCCATTTTACCATTAATTATTTCCCCTTTATATTCTGGTTGAACTTTACCATCTCCAAAAGTTTTCCATACAAAACCAGATCCAGTTTCATGTTGATATAGAACACCTGTTTCTTGACCAAACATAGAAGTTGAAATAAGTAATATGGAGAGAATGATGAATAAATATTTCACTGGAGTTCCTTTTTTCAAAATTAGGATAATTCTTTTTTATACTATCGTCTGGCTTGTTTTTCAATAATCGAAAAATGTTTTAAAGTGGGGATATAATCATTTTTAAAAGCAATGCCAATGACAACTCTCGTACAATATTTTATATTTGCGGTACTGTAAAGTACTTTTTAAAAATATTATCAGAGGCAAGGATATATTTTCCAGATTCTCAATATTGTTAATCCAAGAAATATATATTAAAAATGTCTAAGAATATTTATGGGGGGGGTTAATAATATAATCAAATATTTACCACGGAATTGGGGCAGAGAAATAATTGTCTGCCCCAATCCTGTAAATATATACGAAGGTTGCTCTAAAGGATCGTAGGATGATATGTGGATTACTTAACAAGCTTCATAACTTTTTTAAGCCAAGCCTGAAGTTGTGTAATTTCATCCTTCCTTGTAGCTTTAACAGTTATAGCAGCCCCCTTGAGATCAACACGTATCAAGTCTTTATTGTTGTAATACTTAACAAGTAAACCAGATTTAAATAATTTACTGTCAAATTCAATATCGAGCAGAAAATTTAAATCTTCTGAAACATGCTGGTTTAATGTTGCTCGTTTCAACTCCATTTTAATTGCATTGTCTGTTGAAACATAGTTACAACTATAAGCCTCACACTTTACTACCTTGAGATCAGTTCTAGAAATAATAAAATCGAAAACTCCTATTGCTAGTTGTTCTGTAGTTGCTGAAACGGACAATGGCATCAGGATTGATAAAGATACGAATAAAAAAAATATTTTACGCATTAGTATGCTCCATATTTAAATAGTGGTTTAATAAAAAGAACAATCAGTATCACAATTTACTTTTACATAAATGTTTTTGATTATAATTCATAACGTCAAATAATGTCAACTTATTCCGTTATGACAAGTTTTTTTCAGGATCATCAAAATATTTATTATGACTTACTGCCCCAGCAGTATTAGCAGGACTATCTTAAGGTTTTCGACGACGATTTATAAAATAGTTCAAAATCCGCTCCTGAACTGTTACCACATCTATTGGTCGACTCAAGCAATTCAGTAAGTTGTCCTATTGTAATAGGTTTAATGGGAGAAAGATTTTTATTGGTGTGTTGACGCTAGTTGGAGATGCTACTGCAGTTACTTCTGAAATGACTGGCACTGATGCCGCGGCTGTACTGTCTGCAGAAACAATTGCTGTGTTTAATTCATCATCATCTGTTTTACTACACCCTGTAATAAAAATTTGTAGTAAAACTAGAAGAAATAATAATTTAATCCTATTA
>Ga0209657_1002460_pt1 | contig 10323 bp, 10 predicted proteins | sample SaaInlV_100m_DNA_FD_184650 | JGI IMG/M metagenome (GOLD analysis project Ga0209657, IMG submission 184650) | Marine microbial communities from expanding oxygen minimum zones in the Saanich Inlet - SI037_S3LV_100m_DNA (SPAdes) (version 2) | ecosystem: Environmental > Aquatic > Marine > Intertidal... | reverse complement strand
TAGCACCAATCTGAATGAGGACTGCGGCAAGCAATGTCATAACTGCGGTGAACAAATGGAAGTCTCCATCATGGATAGCCAATGATACGCCTACAATTACGGGGGATATCGCAGCGGGAAGTGTTTTAAGTCTGGATGCAAGAATCCACTTATTCATTTGATTGAAACCACGGATTGACACAGAAAGTATTCAAAAATTAAGATTTCTTAGTGCCCTTAGTGAACTTAGTGTTGAAATCATGGTAACCGTGGAAATTTATCAAAATCTGGTTCACGTTTTTCCTTAAATGCATCCCGTCCTTCTTGCGCTTCTTCAGTCATATAAAAGAGGAGTGTTGCATCACCAGCTAATTGTTGAAGTCCAGCTTGACCATCACAATCTGCATTTAATGAAGCTTTAAGTAAACGTAGTGAAAGTGGAGATTTAGTAAGCATCTCATTACACCATTGAACCGTCTCTTCTTCTAATTTTTCATAAGGAACGACTTGATTCACAAGTCCCCAATCTAAGGCCTTTTCTGCATCATAAAATCGACAGAGAAACCAAATTTCACGAGCACGCTTTTGTCCAATGATTCTTGCCATATAAGAGGCACCCCATCCACCATCAAAAGAACCCACTCGGGGTCCCGTTTGACCGAATTGAGCATTATCTGCTGCAATAGTAAGATCACACAACATATGCAAAACATGACCCCCACCCACGGCATATCCAGCCACCATTGCCACCACAGGCTTTGGCATATAGCGGATTTGCTTTTGTACATCTAAAATATTTAACCGAGGAACACCATCATCACCCACATAGCCTTGATCACCCCGAATTTTTTGATCACCTCCTGCACAGAACGCATCTTTACCTTCACCCGTAAGAATAATTACACCAACATTTTGATCTTCACGCGCCAATTCAAAGGATTCTCGTAATTCAAAAACGGTTTGCGGTCTAAAGGAATTTCGAACTTCCGGTCGATTGATGGTAATTTTTGCAATATGTGCAGCATCGCCTTGCCCACGCTCATATCGTATATCGGTATAATCTTTGATTGACTCCCAAGAAATATTCATGAAATTCCTCTATATTTGTGAAAATTAAATGCTAAAATTACAACATCATCCACAAAATTTCCATTGGGATTATTCCTTTAGAAATCCGCCCAGATAGACTAAATTTATCGTGCAACGAGAGGAAGAATTTATGATTCGTAATTACATATATATGTTTATCATTTCAATCTTATTTTCAAGCGCATTCACCCATGACTGTGTAGAATTGAATCCATACGATTATGGCTATTGTGACATGCTCTTAGGTGTGGGATGGACAGCTGATGGATGTACTTACATATCTGGCTGTGATTGGACTAATTCTGAAGGAAACGATGATTCTGGATATTTTTTTGAATCCATGGAAGAATGTGAAGATGAATGTTTTAATCATGAAGGCATATTAGGTGACTTGAATGAAGATGGAACTATCAATGTTTTAGATATAGTGCTCTTAGTAAACATCATCATAAACGACATCATTCCCAATAACCACATACAATGGGCTGCAGATTTAAACTTGGATGTACTATTAGATGTACTTGATATTGTGCTATTAGTAAACATAATTCTAGATGCCAGTTTAGAAGCTCGCCCTTCATGGGAAATAATTAGAGATGATATAATTGTACCCCGATGTGCAAGTTGCCACACTGCCGGCAGTTTCTATGCTGAACAATCTGGACTTGTACTTACTGCAGACGTTGCATACGAAGAAATTATTAATACCCCTCCAACTAATAATGCAGCCTTAGAAGATGGACTTGTTCAGCTCAGCAATGAAGGTGGAATGTTAGGTATTCAACTCAGTTATTTCTGGGAAAAAATTAATATCCGTGATGAAGAACATTATTTGGGTGATCATCCATATTATGGTGAATTTATGCCATTGGGTGGCCCATTTTTGACAAATGGACAACTCTCATTTATTGAAGAATGGATTAGTGCAGGATCACCACAAACTGGTGAAGTCGTTGACCCTGCATTGCTAGCAGATACCACTATTTATTCTGCACCTGAATTTGAAATATTAAATGAGCCTGAGTTTGGGTTGCAACTTCATTTAGGGCCATTTGAAGTTCCACCAGGTGGTGATATGGAATTACTCTCTTATGAAGATCCAAACTTTTCAGAAGATGTATTTATTAATAGGGTTAAAATTTCAATGCGACCTGGAAGTCACCACTTCATCCTTTATACATTTACTGAGGATATCCCTTCATACTTCGTGCCCGAAGAAGGTGATATTAGACCTTTTTATGATGATAACGGTGAGCTTATTTATGGCAATCTTTTAGCCATGCAATATCACAAATTTGTTACCGGTACCCAATGGCCCTCTATGGATTATCATTTTCCCGAAGGTGTTGCGCTTCGATTTCCTCATGAATATGGATTTGACATGAATACCCATTATCTTAATTATACAAATGAATCATTAACCGGCGAAATCTATACAAATTTATATTTTTCTGAACCCAGTGAAATTGAACATGTTGCCGAAATCCTCATGTTAAATAATCAAAATTTTAATTTGCCCCCTAATGAGATTACTGCCGTTGAGCGTACATATACATTCAGTCAAATTCGCGATTCACATAATATTCCAAATAACATCAATGAAATTAAAGTCTTTCAACTTTTTTCACATGCTCACCAACATATGACTCGATTTGATGTTGAAGTTGAGTATGCAAATGAAACCTCAGAATTAGTTTATACTGCCTTAGATTGGGAGCACCCTCCTATTCTCCAACTACAAAATCCGTTAATTTTAACGTCTGGAATGGGGCTAAAGATTACCGCAACTTATGATAACTGGACCGATGATTATCTTCAATTTGGGCTTTTGAGTACGGATGAAATGATGATTCTCTTTGGCTATTTTTATACGGACTAATTAATGACCCTAAATATTTTCCCTGAAATCAATGCGATTTCTGAAGAGATAATTTCTACTCGTCGAGACTTCCATAAGCATCCAGAATTAGCCTTTAATGAACATCGCTCAGCCAAAGTTATCGCTGAAAAACTAATTTCTTTTGGCTTGGATGTTGAAACTGGAGTAGGTAAAACAGGGGTTGTGGGAATTTTAAACCCTAACCATACTGGTAAAACTATCGCCTTACGTGCAGACATGGATGCACTCCCCATTCAAGAAACAGGTGATGTGGAATACGTATCTCAAAATGATGGTGTAATGCATGCATGCGGTCACGATGGACATATGGCCATGCTATTGGGCGCAGCAAAAGTACTCTCAGAAAAATCTGATGCTATTAATGGGACCGTAAAATTTATTTTTCAACCCGCCGAGGAGGGATACGGTGGGGCAAAATATATGATTGAAGATGGTGTACTAAACGGAGTTGATGAAATTTATGGTGCCCATCTATGGAACTATCAACCTCATGGAACTATCGGTGTGAAGTCTGGGCCTGTTATGGCGGCTGCAGACTTATTCACCATTACCATAAAAGGGACCGGTGGCCACGGTGCAACTCCACATGGTACTGTTGATGCAGTGGTTGTGTCTTCTCATGTCATTCAAGCATTACAAACTATTGTCAGTCGAAATATAAATCCACTGGAAAGTACCGTTGTGACTATTGGTAAAATTAATGGTGGTTATAATTTTAATATTATTGCAGATAATGTGGTACTAAAAGGTACGGCTCGAGCATATACTGAAGAAAATCGTCAACTCATCAAATCGCGAATGAATGAAATTTTAAATGGGTTATCTTCCACGTTTAATGCGGAAATTTTAATGGATTATGAAGATGGGTATCCGCCCACAATCAATAATAATATTTGTGCTGAAAACCTTCTTCACTCAGCTACTAAAATTGTTGGGGCGGGGGCGGGTGATCCCTACCTTTCTATGGGTGGTGAAGATTTCAGTTATTTCGCCAATGAAAAACCAGCATGCTTCTTTTTTATTGGTTCTTCACCTAAAGATAGAGAGCTATTATCTACACCCCACCATTGTTCACATTTTGATATTGATGAAGATGCATTACTGGTGGGCTCAAGCGTATTTGTTCAATTAATTGATGATTTATTACACAAATAACACATATTGTTCTAAAAATTTAACTTTGAGGCAAAATGATAAATAAATACACTATATTCATATTATTAATACTATCTGAATTTATATTTCCTCATGGAATTTCTGATTCTGATAAAACTGAAATAATCCATGGATCCTTATTCGATTTTATTTATATCGGGGCAAAACATATGATTACCGGTTATGATCATATCTTATTTCTTATTGGTGTTATTTTCTTTTTGAAGCGTTATATGGACATTATAAAATTTGTAACTGTGTTCACAATTGGCCATAGCATCACCCTCATTTTTGCGACATTATTTAGTATTTCTGCAAACTATTATTTAATCGATGCCGTAATTGCATTTAGTGTCATTTATAAAGGCTTTGAAAATCTAGATGGATTTAAAAAGTGGCTCGGTAAGAGTCCACCCAATTTGATTTTGATGGTATTTATTTTTGGATTAATCCATGGTTTTGGACTTTCAACCAGATTACAACAACTCAATTTAGCTGACCATAATTTGATTTATTCTATTCTCTCTTTCAATATAGGCGTTGAATTGGGCCAAATAGGAGCCCTTTTAATTGCCTTTCCTCTAATATTAATGATACAAAGAAATTCATATGAAAAGATTTCTAAATTGTTAAATTGGGGATTAATTATTTCGGGAGGTCTATTATTAATATATCAATTAAATGGTTATTTTACATCTGAAGAACATCATAATAATGAAATTCATGAAAAAAAAATGATGATAGATGAACATAAGCACCCTGAAAAAGAGACTCCACAATTACATGGCCATGAAGATAAAAATCACTCACATGATGAAGGCAGTCACAAGCATGATTAACGAATAATTAATTAAAAATAAACAATTATGTCAACCAAAACTAAAACTGTATTCCTCTGTACTGATTGCGGTGATGATTTCGCCAAATGGGCCGGACAATGTCCCTCATGTAAAACATGGGGAACACTCCAAGAGATGTCTATTTCTGAAAATAAACGTTCATCTTCAAAAACGGCTACTCCGCCAAAACCAGCCATTGCATTCCATGAATTATTAGAAACTGCAGAAGTAGGACGAATTTCATCTGGAATTTCTGCATTAGATGTGGTCTTGGGTGGCGGGTTTATGCACGCATCCATCGTTTTATTTGGTGGCGAACCTGGAATTGGAAAATCAACACTTTCATTACAAGTGGCCGGAAATGTCGATAAATGTCTCTATGTTTCTGCCGAAGAAAGCGAAGCCCAAGTTGCCAATCGTGCAAAGCGATTAGGGATTTCATCAAATGGACTTACCATGTCCAGTGAAAATCGGTGGGAAGCCATTGAAAAAATTATCCAAATGTCAAAGCCCACTTTACTTATTGTTGACTCAATTCAAACCATTTATTCTGAGGGATTAGATGGACTCCCCGGCTCGCTAACCCAAGTAAGAGAATGTGGTAGCCGAATTTTAGAATTTTGTAAATCTGAAAATATCACCGTCATCCTTATTGGGCATATTACTAAAGATGGCAAAATTGCAGGCCCCAAAATGCTAGAACATATGGTCGATACGGTAATCAATTTAGCGGGTGATTCAAAAACTGATTTGCGCACACTTCGCTCTACTAAAAATCGATTTGGTGCTACTCATGAATCTGCAATTTTTGAGATGAGTGAAAAGGGGCTTATCCATGTGGAAAATCCCAGTGAAATTTTTCTCTCAGAACGAGCACTGTCTGCATCGGGGTCAGTGGTGATTCCTATTATGGAAGGCACTCGTCCCATCCTCATTGAAGTACAGGGTTTGGTATCACCCGCCACCTATGGAAATCCACAACGAAATGCTACCGGATTTGACATGCGCCGACTCTCAATGCTTTTAGCTATTTTAGATAAACGTTTGGGCTATCAAATGGGGACACAAGATGTATTTGTCAATATTGTGGGTGGACTCAAAATTGATGAGCCATCTCTAGACTTGGCGGTAGTGAGTGCCATTGCGTCATCCAATCGAGATATTGCCATAAACCCAACCACTGTCATTTGTGGGGAGGTTGGATTATCTGGAGAAGTTCGCAGTATTTCACATCTTGACCGCCGTGTTGCTGAGGCTGAAAAATTAGGTTTCAAAAAGATTGTATGTCCCGTTCAAAATCTCAAAAAGTTTAAGCATAAAACATCTATAGAATTAATTGGGGTAGCAACGGTACATGAGGCACTTCAACATATTTTATAAATAGACTTCTCAATTGAGATAGTTTCCACTCTGTAAATTACTCTATATGAAAAAACAAATTTTTAAACTGGAGGCTACCGCCTCAACCACTTCCGCTCGTGCAGGTACAATTTCTACAGATCATGGAGATGTGCAAACGCCATTTTTTATGCCCGTTGGAACTTATGGTGCCGTCAAAACTTTCTCATCAGAAGAAATTAAACTGCTCCCCAGTAAAATTTTACTAAGTAATACCTACCATTTATATCTTCGACCCGGGACAGAAGTTTTAGAGGCTGCTGGTGGACTCCATAAATTTATGAATTGGGATGGCGCTATTTTGACTGATTCTGGTGGATTCCAAATTTTCAGTCTAGAGGGATTTCGAAAAATTTCTGAGGATGGCGTTACCTTTCGTTCTCATTTAGATGGATCAAAGCATCATTTTACTCCTGAAAAAATTGTAGATATTCAACGTTCTATTGGGTCAGATTTTATGATGATGTTAGATGTATGTCCCCCTGGAGATGCAGATCGGCAAACCTGGATTGATGCTTTGGAAACCACCACACGATGGGCCAAACGAGGGATGGAACATTATCGAAATACAGACCCAATTTATGGTCACCATCAAGTATTGCTTCCTATTGTTCAAGGGGGTACGGATAAAGAATTAAGACGACGATCAGCATCAGAACTTTGTGAATTGGATGCAGATGCCTATGCTATTGGAGGTTTAGCAGTTGGTGAGCCCAAACCTGAAATGCTAGCAACCGTGGAAGTGATGAATGATGAACTTCCCAAAGATAAACCCCGATATTTAATGGGTGTGGGAACACCAGCAGATTTAGTGCGAAATGTGGCACGCGGAGTGGATATGTTTGATTGTGTCATGCCCACCCGAAATGCTCGGAATAGCCAGATTTTTACTTTCGAGGGTAAAATGAATATTAGAAATGCTCAATATCGAAATGACTTTTCCCTCATCGATGAAACATCCACCTCACCCTATTCAATAAAATATACAAAGGCATACCTCCATCACTTGTTTAGAACGCAGGAAGTTTTGGGATTGCGAATTGCCTCACAACAAAATCTCCATTTTTATATTGTACTCATGAAAAAAATGCGTGAAGAAATTATGAATGATACCTTTGAGAAATGGGCAAATGAATTTCTATTAAAATATGAAGGCGAACCGCTGTGACAGATATTGTAGTAAGAGTCATAGATTGCCATATTACATATTTAAAAGATGACAAGCCTAAATTTCTCATGCTAAAACGATCTCCCCAGATAATGTATGGAGGTATTTGGCAATGTGTGACGGGTAAAATTGAAGCTGGCGAAGTACCAATTGGTACTGCTATTCGTGAATTGAAAGAAGAAACAGGTCTATCCCCTATGAATAAATGGACAATAGATCAGGTGAACCATTTTTATGAAGCTGAGTTTGATCGAATAAATTTGATTCCAATCTTTGGGGTAGAAGTTGACTCACTCATTGTAAAATTATCTGATGAACATTGTGACTATAAATGGTGTAATCTTAAAGAAGCTGCAGAATTATTTACGTGGACCCAACAAAAAAATGGTCTTTTGGCCTTCTATGAAATGCTTACCTCTCGAACAGAAAAGCTCACCTTTTCAAAAATAATTTAATTTTTCATTAAAAATATTTTTAATTGAGAACGATTCTCACTTAGATTTACGCAGTTGATATTGATTCTCAATTACATAAATGAAAGGTTATAAATTAACTATGAAAAATAAATTATCAATTATTGCATGCACGGTCGCATGTTTTACTTTCCTCTCAGCTGATGAGTTTTTTGAAGCTGGAACAACTATCGGTGGTTATGGTGAGCTTCACTGGAACCAAGCTGAAGATGAAAGCGGAGAAAAATCTAACAAATTAGACTTCCATAGATTCATTATCTACTATGGCCATAACTGGACTGAAAAATGGTCCTTCAAATCTGAAGTTGAATTAGAACACAATTTTCTTCCAGGTGGTGAATTAGAATTAGAACAAGCCTATGTAAACTACCATACAGATAAATGGGGATTCCAAGGTGGTGTAATTTTGCCTACTGCTGGCTTAATTAATGAGTATCATGAACCACCACTATTCTTGTCTGTTGAAAGGCCTACTTACTCAAAGTATATCATGCCAACTACTTGGTTTGGTAATGGATTCTCATTTTATGGTAAATTTAATAATATTAACTGGAGAATAGCTCTTCTTGAAGACTTAGAAGGTGAAGGGATTATTTTTAATGATGATGGAATTTTTGAAAAAGGTAATATTAGAGGTGGACGAGGCAAAGGCTATAAGACTACCGCTTACGATTGGACTAAAAATTTCAGTGTTTCATACACCGGCATTAATGGCTTTAGAGCTGGGGGTTCATTCACTATGAATAATGCACCAATTAATGATGATCCAGTTGAAGAAGGTACGCTTGGGATCACTATGTTTGAAACACATGCAAAATACGATGCAAACAATGTACATGCTGTATTTGAATATGGTCAAAATTCATTTGATGTTAGTAATATAAAAGATGTTCCATATACCGAAGACTGGACAAGTTCTGGCTACTACCTTGATCTCGGTTATAATATTGGCGACTTAGTTAATTGCGGAAAATTAATTCCATGGTTTAGAACTTCAAGTGTTTCAACCGATACTGAAAGTGATGCAAAAGAAATCACTAGATTTGGATTAACATGGTGGCCAATTAATAATGTAGCATTTAAGGCTGATTATGGCACTGTTAAAAAAGGTACAAGTCAAGATAAAGAAATTAACATCGGTATTGGATATAATTTCTAAATATTGTTGTAGATACTCTCCTAGAGTAATAAGTTGGGGCTCCCTTTTTGGGGCCCTAACCTAATGATGAAGCAAATTATTAATATATTATCTATTCTATTTATTCTCACTTTCGGGGGAATTTCTGATTTATATGGAGGAATTCGTGAAGATGTTGAAAAAATATTGAAAAAAGAATTCACCGATAGCGCCAGTATTTCACATCAAAAATTTAACATCCCCACCCATATAAAAAATACAATCCAGTTCAAAGCCAAACAGAAATTTTTTAGAGATGAATTAAATGTTTGGACTATTGTAACCACCGACACTATTTCTCATTATGCCATTATTGACAATAGCTTAGGTAAATCTATGCCCATCACATTTCTTGTAGTCTTTACAACGAATGGGAAAATTAAATATAACCAAATTGTAAAATATCGTGAACCGTATGGAGGTGAAATTTCAAGCTTGAGCTGGACATCACAATTTATAGGCATGTGGAAAGACTCCGAATTTAAGGTTGGGAAAACTATTGATGGAATTAGCGGCGCAACTATTTCTACACATTCTGTAACCAAAGGTATTCATAAATTAAGCCTACTATTTCCATATATAAAAAGCCAACTAAAATGACATTATATCAATTAGAGAAAAATTTGAAATATTTCTTATCATTATTTTTAATTGTGATGACCATTGGCGTAACTATTGGGCTCATTTATGTACGAACCACTACCAATATTTCGACTGAGGGAACGGTGCATAGATATGCCGGATCTGAAGTAAAGGATGAGTTTGATATTCCTGAACACTATCCTAAACCCGTTTCAGACATGCTCATGACCACTCATAATCATATCATATCATTCGCCATGATTTTTGGGATGATTGGGCTTTTGTTTTACTTCAATACTATGATTATTGGAACGTGGAAATTTGTACTCATGGCAGAACCATTAATTTCAACCTTGATTACTTTTGGGTCTATCTGGGGTATTCGATTCGTAGCACCAGAATTTGCTTATATCACCATAATTTCAGGGATTCTCATGTATCTAACTTATTATATAATGGTGGCTGCGATGCTTTACGAATTGCTTTTCTATTCAGAGAAAAGGTAAGTTATTTAGTCCATCGATAGGTAATATCGATAAGTGGAAGCAATCGCGTTTGCGTCC
>Ga0209657_1002452_pt1 | contig 10347 bp, 8 predicted proteins | sample SaaInlV_100m_DNA_FD_184650 | JGI IMG/M metagenome (GOLD analysis project Ga0209657, IMG submission 184650) | Marine microbial communities from expanding oxygen minimum zones in the Saanich Inlet - SI037_S3LV_100m_DNA (SPAdes) (version 2) | ecosystem: Environmental > Aquatic > Marine > Intertidal... | reverse complement strand
ATACCTTGAGCTTCTAAGTTTTGAATCGCTTGAAACAATTGCTTCATGGAAAGAAGAGGTTGAGAACGGTGAAAATCCAAGAAATATTAAATTCCGCTTAGCAATAGAGATTATTACTCGTTTTCATGACAATGAGCAAGCCAAAAAAGCGCAGCAAAACTTCATTGATAGATTTTCAAAAAATCAAACTCCTGATGAGATGGATGAGTTTACCTTTCCAAAGGGAACTAAGATTGCGAACCTACTTAAAGACTCTAACCTTGTAAGCTCAACTTCTGAAGCCTTCCGAATGATTAAGCAGGGTGCAGCTAAGATAGATGGAGAAAAAATTAATGATAAAGATTTGACTCCTGACGAAGGTACGTCCGTCTACCAAGTTGGTAAAAGAAAATTTGCAAGAGTGACAATTAGCTAATTTTAAATAATCAAGCGTATAATATAAGTATCTGGGGATGACATGGCTTCGACGAGGAGTTGGATTTCAAGGATGCATGTCGAGGATAAAGATTGCTCGTAAAAACGTTCTTTAAATAATAGTTGCAAACGAAGACAACTACGCTTTAGCAGCATAATGCTAACCGTTACTTAGAAGTTGTCTGTACTTTTGGGATAACGGTCGCTTACAGACTCGCCACTATTATTATTTTAGGATGATAGGGTTAAAACCTAATCTAAAATCGCTTTCTACATCCCTGTTGGTCGGGTGGTAAAAAGCTAACTCAATAGACCTATACTAAGCATGTAGACTTCTTGACTGAAGGTTTTCGGACGGGGGTTCAATTCCCCCCATCTCCACCAAATATCATATCTGCAACACTCTTAACAACAACCTTTACTTGATTATAAACCCTTACTGGTAAAGGTTTTAGTATTTTACTAACATCTCTCTAAAACTACTAACATGTACAGACATATACACTAAATGAGTATATAATCGAGTATATATTGCTTAAACTATAATTACCTAAAGCTACATATACTCACTTATGCTAACAGATATTCAAATCAAGAATGCCAAACCAAGTGATAAGTCATATCCACTTAAAGACTTTGGGAATTTAAGCATTATCATCTACCCCTCTAAAGCTAAGATTTGGCAACATAGGTTTAGTATCAAAGTAAATGGCAAGAGAAAAGAAAAGAATAGAAGAGGTGGAGCATATCCTTCTATGTCTATTAAGGAAGCTAGAGCATGGAGAGATAATAATAATGAATTACTCGCTCAAGGAATTATTCCTCCAAAGAAATATGCTCCAACCAATCAAGTAAGTTCTGAGGCACTCACTTTCAAAGATATGTTTGATATGTGGCATAAGACTATGTCAAAGCAATGGTCAGATGATTATGCAATTGATACCCAGCAAAGGGGAGATATGTATTTATTACCTCAACTTGGTAAATTACCTATAACTTCAGTCAAGCTGGGAATGATTAGAGATGTATTACTTGATATTCAAAATACAGGGAAACTTGATACCGTTAAAAAGATTAAAGGCATTGTTACAAGAGTGATGGGTTACGCAGTAACTATGGAGGTAATTGAAATTAATATTGCCTTATCACTATCTCCTGACCTATTCATCAAGAAACCAGAGAGGCATTATGCACATGCTAAAACACCTCAGGAGTATAAGAAGGTGCTGTTACAGCTCGAACAAGTTAGTAGTGGTCGATCTGTCAAAACAGCTTTAATGCTAGTACCTCATCTAATGCTAAGACCAGATGAATTAGCTAGCTTGAAATGGGAGTACTTTGATTTTGATGAGAAGATGATTACTATTCCTGCTCAAGCAATGAAAGTAAAAAAGAAGATTCATCATGTTCCTTTGAGCAATATCACCTTTGAAATATTCAGTAATCATAAAAATAAGAGTGTCGATTCTCCCTATTGTTTTCCTTCACCAGTGAAAAAAGGCAAAGCAATTGGCAAAGAAAGTTTACTTCAAGCTATGAGAAGAGTTGGAGTTAGTCCTGATGATTTCACTACTCATGGCAATAGACATTCAGCTGCAACAATTATTGGTAATCATTTGCCGCAGCATAAAAGAGATGTTGTAGATGCTCAATTACATCATAAGATTACTGGAGTCAGTGGAATCTATAACCGAGCAGAGTTCCTTGAAGAGAGAAAACCTCTAATGGAGGATTGGTCTAACTATTTAGATGCGCTTCAAGGCAACTCACCTCGAATAGAAACTTCCTCTATAGATGGAAATATTGAGAAACTTAAAGCTAGTATTGACAGACTCTCAAGGAGTTAAATAATCTACTTGTATGGCTTAGTATTAAGGTGTTTAGTTTTTAAACCTGACAATACTTCAAATAGATTTATTTTTTAAACCTATTAACAGTTAATCTGCTTATTTAGTAAGCACCACAAGTTTAGAATTTAAACCTATTCTTAATTAATAGGTTTAATAACTAATACTGGTTTTTTTAATTTTCTTAACATCCTTCTTGAATTGATTATCTCTTTCTTTCTTTGTTTTAACATCAGGATTAGCTCCAGATTTCCAATAACTTAAAGGGCTTTTTTTAGCAGCGTAATGAGAATAACGCATCCAATTGTTATCCCCTTTTAGTGGATCAATAGGCGCCCATGTTAATGCATACAAATGAGGCAGCTTTGTTCCGTTTCCACTTCGACCTCCGTAAGCATTAATTACTATAAATCCAGCTTCATAAAGACAATCTCGAGCCTTAAACATAGTGGTATTTGAACCAAACCAACCTTTCATGAGTGACCAGGTAATAACTAGGTTTCCATTGTTATTACCTCGGTACTGATAACCCAATAATATTAGTAACTTGCTGGCAGAATAACTAAGGGATTTGAAAGATGGATGCTCAATAATATGTCTTGGTATTCCTGAAAAACCATCTTTTTGTTTATGATTAATTCTTGCCATTTGCACACTCCTCAATGTAGTGCTCTAATTTACTCATTGCATCTTCCATTAGAGAGCAATAAGAGGGGGTTTGAGAAGACTTATCAACTAGGTCAACCTCACCTTCCACTAAGAACTCTCGAAGCTTGTATTCCCCTACAAAGTTAGACAGTTGTTTAATATTTGAGAAGAAATGATGCTTAACTTTCTTGCCTATATTTTTCTCTTTTAATATCCAATTGTATTTATCGGATGAGATAGAGAATTTACCATCAATAACTTTATACATTGACAGCCTCCTCATCTCTTGCATCTACTCTTGATTGTAACCACGCATCAATTTCTGATGTCAACCAACCAGAACCACGCTCACCTAGTTTGATAGGTTTAGGAAATCTCCCTAAACTAACTAACTTATAAATTTGTGGAACACTTACATTAATTTCTTCTGCGACTTGCTTTGCTTTTAAAACTTTGGATTTATACATTAATAACTCTCCTAAAAAAGGATTGTAAAAAATCACCTGAACAGGCAATAAGATTTACGCTGTGGTTGGCGTGTGCGATTAAGGTTATCCCCTTTCTCCATTTAGTATGGAGGGGTTCTTATGGGGCAAGTATTAGGTTATTCCTTTGTCGATAAAGGAGCCTTTACTCACAAGAAATGTGCTAACTAAAGAGTTAGGTTTTCTATACAAGAATTTTACCATCTATTTAGAATATAAATAATATAGATATCAGATTGAGAGTCAATTAATTTACCCCACTTTCTAGGCTTTGATATGAGCTTGTTTGGTGTTTGATTGTCTTACAGATTAAGTCCTCGGCATACCCGAGCTATGGCTCTCAGAAGTGTGTGAGTTGGAGCAGCTTCTTCATACTAGGATTGTATATCAACTTAAACTAAAGTCCAAATTTCGTTTGATGTGTGAGGGAGGGTGTATATATCTATCTCCGATGTCGAGAGGGGCTCCCCCCGTACCTTCAAAGACTATTTTAGGTATTGATTCATCAGATCAATTAATTTCAATGCTGAACGCCTCGCAGCACTATCGTTACGACCAGTCTTTATAAATCCTGTTGCTTCACATTGAGCTTTGTACTCATCATATAAAGGGTCGGCACTGACATTCCAGTCTGGATATTTATCTAGATCTATTATCATGTCATCTAATCTCCAGGATCTTTTGTAATCTGAGTCAATCCAAAAATTACACTCATCAGTTACAGCATAGCCTAAACTCGTTTCGATAGGTGCGTCATAAAAAAGGTCATCAAAGTTATGGTGTGCTCCAGGATAAACGTCAATAGATGCTTCATAACCTGACTCATTAAAACTTTTCACCATGTTTTGACAGTATATTGGAGGAGTACTATCAAGTTCTCCTGTGAAGATATGAAGTTTATTTTTGGAGTATTTTGGGTCATCAAATTGTCTGCAAAATGGATAAAAAGGAGCTCTAAGTGCAAAGTCAAGTTGCTCTCCAACTATCGACTTGCGAACAACATCAATGCCCGTCCATAATGCCACATTACCACCCCAACTAAAACCCATAACTCCGATACTATTAATATCAACTCTAGGATGATCTTGCAAGAATTTGAGAGCGTGAAGTGCATCAGCAGCACCCATCCAAGGCGTTAATTTATCAAAATTTCCAGCTCCAATTGGGTTCCAGGAGCTGAGCCCTCTAGATTTACAATTATCTAATTCAAGAGTTGCAATGCCTTGATCCAAAATATCTTTACCATAACTATATTCTCTAAAACGATACCAACATCCTGAGTTAACAATCAAAATCATAACAGGATATTTTTCTTGATTAGTGTCAGGGAATGTCAGAAGTCCAGGTATTTCATATTTCGTATCATTTTCAACTCCATCAACATAATCTAGTAGTATTTTTGGAGCATATGAATCAAATACAATTTCTTCCGATTTATATACTTTGCCTCGACAGGATCCATTATTAGATTGGATCATCATTGAATTGGGACTGAGAAGATTACCCTCCCAAGTCATTTTGGAACCTTCATCTTTTCTAAAAATGTCACTTACTACGATTTTATTATCAGAAATTTTAAATGACTCTATAACTCTGAAACCACCTCCAAAATCAATCCAATTTTTTGCTTTAAATTTTTTTTTATCTGCCGAGGAAGAATCATCAATAATGGTGAAGTTAAATGCCCCTGAAAACTTTGCATTTCCAGGTTCATATTCTCCGCCACCCCAACTATCTTTATCCCACTCACAGGAAAGCATTCCACGCCATACTCCCTCAATAGTTGCATTAGAACTCAAAATAGGCAAACTTTCAGTTTTTTTTGTGGCATTAGAACTGGAGGCTATATTTACTTTATTAGAGCTTTCGGACAAAGAACCGCAGTTGAAAACAAAATAAGTGCCATCCTCTGAAATACTTTTAATTGGCTCACTACCATCAGGACAAGACCCAGCGAAACCTTGAACTGAGAAAAAGGACAGAATTAAGAGAAGTAATAGTTTCTTCATAATCTAACTATACCTCTTAATAGGACTCAATTTGAACTAAAGTCCAAACTTCGTTTCATTTGTGAGGGAAGGTGTATATATCTATCCACGATGTCAAGAGGGGCTCCCCCCGTACCTTCAAAGTCAGTATATATATGCTAGAGCTGTGAATATTGCCGAAAAGAAATACTAGCTAACAAGTCATCGCTCAACATTTTCTTCTAGATAATTTAGTATAGAATCCGTAGCGCCTAAGATAGCTTGGAACAACTCAAAAGCCTGCTTGTCATTTGCTTCTTTGAAATAATCATAAATACATTGTTGATTTGTAGCACTCTTACTGTCATTGGTTTGACTAATAAAGCTTAACCATCCCCACTCCATTACTTTCGACCCACATTTTTTCTCAAGAGCGTCTTTATGTCGTTTCAGGGGCTTTATTGTCGGGTCATCTACATGAATCACGAGTTTACGTTCTTGGGTATCATCATATTTATAGACTAGGGTTTTGAACTGTTTGGTGCTGTTACTTTTTGTTTTTAATCTGCCACTTATAAGGGCTTTATGAAGCTGGTAAGGCTGAAGGTATCTCTCATCACGGTCCAATTTAATGGTTCTAGGAATTGTAAAATCTGTTTTATCGATTGATAGGATTAAGGTTTGGCCGTCAACTTCAAAAATAGATAACTCTGAAATGGCTTTATTTTGTTGTGCCTTTACTTTTGCTTTAGTCTCGGGGGAGCTGTCAGCTAGAGCCTTACTAATGCAACCAAGTGGCACACCAGTCACTTGATTACTTTTTAAAGAGCTAGCCTTGCTTGTAAGTTCTTGATTGAGCCACTGTGCTGTTCGATGCTCTGGGTATCGCAATTGAAACAATTGCATCCATGATGAGTAAAAAGAAATATTATCTAGATTAGAATTAAATTCTTGACGACCATTGCTAGCCTGGCTTCTAACCCTCTTTTTAGCCCATGGCTCAATAACAGAGTGGTCCAGAAAAGCGTCATTAAATAGCTCCGCAGCCTTTAATAATTTCTTTTCGAGGGTAGGCGGAATTTCAACTTCTGCTATCCTAGCTATTTCTAATATAATAAAGGCTTCTCCAAGGGCATTAGAGTGGTACCAAAGAGCTTTGTTGCCTCTGGTTGTTCTTTCTTTCATGCTGCCATCAGCAAAACTCCATTCATCGAGGCCATTGACCATATTTTCAATGAGAGTCTTGTAATTTCTATCGAGACTATGCTTGATGGATATATTAGGAAAGTGCCAACCTACAGAATTACCAAAGTAGAAATCTCTGGACGTCATAATACGTGGATAAAAACTCTCAAACCAACCCAAAATCACTTTATGTCTATCATCCTCAGGTTTATAGTCTGCATAATAAAGCTTATATAAATAATTTAAAGACATGACAGTCTCTACTGCTACGGTTGCATCTTTAATCGGAGCTAAATCCTGACCATCTGGGTCGCTCCATTCTCCTTCACAAGCTGGCGCTAATTCTAGAGGTCCATTAGCGAAATAGCATTGCATTGTTGCAGACAGGGCATCTTCAGATGCCCATTGATATAATTTATCAAAGAGCTTCTCTTTCAGTGCTTCGTCACCTGAAACCATAGCAAAGGTGCTAGCTTCAAGATATTTGAGATGAACATCTCTGCTGTAATGACCCTCTACAATATGATCATTATCCATTTTTGAGTTGTATCCCTTAATCCTCGGAGCTAGGTCCTTATTTATTACTCGCCAGTTGGGTGAAAATCCGCTATAACCACAAGAGCTTATTCTGTCTTCTACAGGCAGATTCAGGAAATCACTAAAGTCTTTGTCTGAAACAAAAATACTTTTGTTTTGTGCCAAGACACCTCCAGATGCTTGCGTATTTTTGTTCATATCAGTATTGCTTTGACAACTGAAAACAAAATAAGTACCATCTTCAGAAATACTCCTTACTGGGTCACTGCCATCAGGGCATGAACTCGCATAGCCTTGTGCTGAGAAGAAGGATAGAATTAAAAGTAGGAATAGTTTCTTCATAATAGAATTATAGCTCAAATAGAAATCCAAATTTCGTTTGATGTGTGAGGGAGGGTGTATATATCTATCCGTTACCGTGCTAGGCTCCCCCCGTACCTTCAAAGTCAGTATATATATGCGAAGGATAGTAGATTTTTCTACCTATATGGAATATATAGAATATTATTCTAGTTAAATCAATGACTTACATTGAAATAGCTATTAATTAGTTATTATGTAATTAATTAGGTAGCAGTTTTTTTTGAGTATATGTTAGAGTATATAATTTTAGATTAGAAATGGTTAATCCTTTATTAACAGGGTTTTAAGGGGTGAGTTCAATGTTCCCCATCTCCACCATCCAAATAAGATTACTACTACTTCTCATAAAGGATAAATTCATATCAATATTTTTAGTGATAGTATAAACTCATAAAATGCCCTCAATTCTCGTTATTTATAACCCAATAGCTGGTCGGGGTCGTGTTAAAAAGCACTGGCCAGAGGTCCAGCAAGGACTGATTGACGCCGGTATTGAGTTTGATGTGACTGCTACTTCTGCACCACTTGAAGCAGTGACGTTGGCTGAAAAAGCAGCAACGAAATACTCGACCGTAATCGCTGTTGGAGGCGATGGAACGGTTCATGAAGTTGTTAACGGACTGCTGCGTGCTTCAAGAGAAGGCGAAACGATTACTCTAGGTGTTGTACCACTCGGAAATGGTGACGATTTTGCTAAAATGATCCCACCACAAACCACAATTGGCGGCAAGGTGTTTGACTGGCAAGTAGCGATTGAAAAAATTACTGAGGGACAGACCAAACTGTTTGATGTTGGACGCATGTCAGGCAATCAATTGCCTTCAAAACAAGACAATAAACCACAGTATTTTATGAATGGTATGGATATTGGATTTGGTGCACAAGCCGCACTTAATTTTACTAAAGTGCCAAGTTTTCTTACCGGTATAGCGGCTTATCTTGCTGCGATTCTGAAGACACTGATTGATTATCGTATCCCAAACGTCAGTATCCAGATTGATGATCAAAAGGCTTTCGAGCAATCGACAACAATGACGGCGATTACCAATGGTCGCTGTTTTGGTAGTGGTTTTTGGGTTTGTCCTGAAGCCCAGGTGGATGACGGCTTGCTTGATGTGATGGTAACACAGAGTGTTGGTCGACTAAAAATCTTGCGTTTGATTCCGAAAATCATGAAGGGAACGCATGTCAATGAGCCTATTCTGCAAAACTACAGAGCTCGTAGAGTAGTTATAAAGTCACAGCAGTTTTTAGTAGTCGAAGCTGATGGTGAGATACCTTATCCTCAAACTCGATATCTTGAAGTGCAAATACTCGACAAGAAATTACGTGTGATTGTTTAGTAATCTATTTAAGATTACTAACTCTACGTAGAAAATAATTTTAATTACACCTTAATTAGCGCATGCCACGGTCCTTTTTAATGAGCTCAAAAGCGCTAATGATTTCTTGGGTTTTATCATTGGCTATTTTTATCATCTCCTCTGGCAAGCCTTTGGCAACTAATTTATCCGGATGATGCTGAGATAACAATCGGCGATAGGCTCGTTTGAGCTCCTTGTCAGTTAGACTTTTATCCACACCCAATATCACGTAAGCATCGTTAACTGTTAGTTGATTAGTATTGTTGCTAGTAGCGGAAAATTGCTGAATCAGACTCTCTAGCTCATGAATAGGAAAGTGTAGTTTTTGCGCGATATATTTAAGTGCATCATGTTCTTTATCATCAAACACACCATCAGCATAAGTAGCTTGGATTTGAATCTCTAAAAACATGCGTACTAAGTGTGTACGCCTATGACTTTCAGTACGGAACTGTTCAAGCACTTCGTCTAGGTTGAAATCTTTGTGTTTGCCTTGGTTAAACAGATCTTTTGCAACTTTTTGCATATCGTCTGATAATTGCATATGTTGCATAACTTGCTGTGCTAAGAGAATTTCAGACTTTGATACCTTGCCATCTACTTTGGCAATATAACCCATAACTGAAAATAAACTACTAAAAAATGCTGCTTGAACGCGCTGTTGATCGCCCGGATGAAAATCTTTAGCGAATCCACCAAAATTAGACTTTCCTTTAGAAAAATTACCCGCGAATGCTACTCCAAGCATCGCACCTAGAGGCCCACCAAGCATAAAACCTAGTGCGCCACCTAAAACTGTTGTCCACCAACTCATAATTATTACTCTATTTTTTGTTAAAAACCTAAGCTATATTTTGTACCAAATATACTTTGATGTGTGAGTGGTGTGTTAATTAATATATAGTCAAGAGCAATGAGCCTCCTCCGTACCTTGAAAGTCTGAATATACGTATAAGTTAGAGTGGTACAATTAAATGTAAAAAATATAGTATGAACAAGCGATGCCTAAACCCTATAACCATTTTAGTCGGGAAGAATTCTCTCAACGCCAGCAAAAAACACGCAAACATCTTCAAAATCTTGAACTAGACGGTTTACTGCTATTTAAAATCGAAGATATGTATTGGCTGACTGGTTACGAAAGTGATGGGTTTTGCATTTTCGGAAGTATGTTTATTGGTACAGAAGGCGCTCTGACACACTTAGCACGGCCAGCTGACTTGGGGAACCTTTCCTATTCTTCAATCTGCGAGGATGTTAGAATTTCTCCTGATACAGAAGATTCAACCCGTGCTGAGCATATCAAAGATATGCTGCGTTCACTTGGCATGGAAGGAAAAAAGATTGGTATTCAAGTAGATACAATGGGTCTAACGCCACGTCTATTTCTGGAAATTAGCGCAATATTAGATGGTTGGTGTGAGCTGACGGTTGCACCCGATTTCATTCGTATACTTCGATTGGTCAAAAGTCCGCAGGAGTTGAACTATTTTCGCAAAGCTGGCGAAGTTATGGATATTGTCATGAATAAGGTTAT
>Ga0209657_1002451_pt1 | contig 10348 bp, 26 predicted proteins | sample SaaInlV_100m_DNA_FD_184650 | JGI IMG/M metagenome (GOLD analysis project Ga0209657, IMG submission 184650) | Marine microbial communities from expanding oxygen minimum zones in the Saanich Inlet - SI037_S3LV_100m_DNA (SPAdes) (version 2) | ecosystem: Environmental > Aquatic > Marine > Intertidal... | reverse complement strand
ACGTCTAATCATATCAGACATGAAACGCGCCTGAGAGACGGTTGCGAGGCCGGCCGATGAATACGCGTCGAGGGTTTGTTTTGCTTGAGCTAAACGAAGTGATTGAGATTTACGTGCCATGGAAAACTCCTATAGGTTGGCTTTTTTCTTACATATATAATGTAACTTACCTACAGAAAATCTTAAGACTTTTTGGAATAAGATTGAAGAATAATGCACTTATCAATTTCAACCTTTACTATTTCAGATCCAATATGGCATTCCAGATATATTCCATCGATCTGATGAATGATCGCCGCAACCGTACCTACTTTTGATGTAACATCATCATCGCCATACGTCCATTCCCAAATCATTATTAGATCACCAGTTTCTGGAGTAGGGACTGACGGAGGGACTGAAAATCGATTTGTTATTGGCTGGCATCTATTTTTATGAACTACAGCCGGTTTGTTTGACCACTGACGATGTAATGATCTAACAATCAATTGGTGTTCACCGACTTCTAAAACTTCAGCTAACTCTACATTGGTGATCATACCATTTTCATCGGTAGTCCCCCCATAGACTATAACCTTATCCCCACTCTTATACATAAAATTAAGTATTAGCTTTCCGGATAATACCGTTTAAACTATTTTTAGAATATTGGTTTTCTAATCTTCCTGATCAGCTAGCTTAAACAAAAGTTCATAGAGTTTTCCAGGAGACATTTCTGGTGTGTCATACAGGTCCATGTCATCCCACATAACAACCCTCGCGTTAACTAAAGCGTGAGCAATCCACTCAGAACAATACCACCTATCTCGTTTTTTCATAAGGAATGGTGTTAGATTTGAAACAATAAGGCCTACCCAATCATACCTAGATCCAAGAGTTTTCTGAATGAATTTGTTAAGTTGGTTAAATTGATATTCCCTAACAGGCTCTCGCCAGCTAAGTGTAAAAGTTAAATAATCCCAATTCTCTTTTTGGCTTTCTGGGCTTAAGTTTTTCTCTCTTATCCCAACTCTTGAAGTCAAAAAAGGACTGATCCCTACCCATTGTTCATCACCGGGCATTACAAGTTCTGCATGACTATAAATACTTTTAGTGTACCATCTAATAAATCTGTGAAGTAAACCCTTCTTATCTCCTTTAAAAAAAGCAATTTTAATTTTCACAAACCACCTACTTTCATTTTATCCTACAAATGCATCATTAAAATAACTATAATTTATATTAATATCCCATGATTAAAAAATAAAATATAGAGATATTAAAAGTGGGCTCTCTCGGGCTTGAACCGAGGACCATCCCGTTATGAGCGGGGTGCTCTGACCAACTGAGCTAAGAGCCCTGAATTTTAAATGGCTTAAATCCTTGAATATAAGGCAACCATTTTTCATGAATATACTTTCTCCCGATTATTTGATATATGTCAAAGTTCGGTTCTTTAGGAATTTTAAGTGGCATCATATTAACTTCGTGTGGAAACATATTGCCTTTTTTCTGATTACACTTCATGCAACTAGTAACGATGTTATTCCAAGTCTTCGGTCCGCCTTTACTCCTGGGTGTTACATGATCAAGTGTTAGCCTGCTTTCTGGAAGAACCATAGCACAATACTGACATGTGTATGAGTCTCTCCAAAAAACATTTTTTCTATTACAGCCTAAATTAAAATTTGAGAATTTCACAAATCTGTTAACTGAAATTACACAAGGTTCAGGCCATGCTGTATGGGTGCTTCTTAAATATCGATCGTCATATGTCTCAACAAGATTTGCTCTTCCCATCCAAACCATAGAGAAAGCGTCTATAGAATCAATGATCGAAATTGGCCGGTACGTACTATCTATTTTCAAAGTATACATCTAATTTAAATATATCGTGGCTAATATTTTATAAAATTTAAACCTTTAATGGCTTTGACCATTGTGGCTGCCCCTCTCGGACTCGAACCGAGGACACATGGATTAACAGTCCATTGCTCTAACCAACTGAGCTAAGGGGCAATATGGAGCTTCCGATAGGACTTGAACCTACGACCACCGGTTTACAAAACCGGAGCTCTACCAACTGAGCTACGGAAGCAAGGTGAGACTAAGCCACGATACTATTCTGTGACTGAAACTAGTTCAACCTCGAAAGTCAGAGCCTCACCTGCCAATGGATGATTGAAGTCTAGGGTTACGGAATCATCTTGTTCTGCAATGATTGTCGCCATGAACCCCTGACCTTCGCCATTCTGGCCGGTCACTGTTTCTCCAATATTAGCATCGAACCCTTCTGGGAAACGGTCTTTAGAAACGTCTTGTACAGCATCTTCGTTCTTTAATCCATAAGCTTCTTCTGGTGGAATAGTGACTGTCTTTGATTCGCCTTCCGTCATACCAATTACTGCCTTGTCAAAACCAGGAATCACATGTCCCGCTCCAACCAGAAAGCTAAGTGCATCACGATCTCGTGAACTATCAAATTCAACACCAGTGTTAAGGGTACCGGTGTAATGTACGGTAACCGTGTTACCATTTTCTACTGTGCTCATTTTTTCTCCTTTATTTCAGTTGAACTTCTGAATTATAAAAACTGGAGCGGGAAACGAGACTCGAACTCGCGACATCCACGTTGGCAACGTGGTGCTCTACCAACTGAGCTATTCCCGCAACAGATTATAATAGCTAGAATTAGTCAGCTTTATAAACGTTTTTTATAAACTCTTCCAAGCCGATGATTTTGTTTTTAAAGCCTAGAATATTTTTCGGACCAAATCTTCTAAATGGTTTTCCATGGACGGTCATATTTTCCATCTTTTGTGCATATGCATTCCATGATCTGCTAGGTAAAAAATAAATGGTTTCATGATCTTCCATTACCCTAAAAGCATACCAACGATTTTTGCCTCTGAATTTTTTTACTTTTCTTTCAGGGAAAATACTTTTCTCTTGGTTGATAGTAATACACTCAACCCATATTTCTTTTCCATCTCGTTCAATACGGATATCCCCAAACCGATGTTCGAATTTACATAGCTCAAAACTAGAATAAGTGATACCCAGGTTTAAACCTTCTTTTAAAAAATAGTCACGTACATCAGATGCTGGAATTCCCGCTCCATTGATATCCGCTAGTAGCCTATTCTGGAAAGCAAAACCATCTTTGGACCTTCTAGATTTATAACTAAAACCCATTAGCTATCCTCAAGTAATCTAGACATACAGTGCCAGAACACTGTACGACAGTCGTTAACATCCTTAACAGCCTCGTGGCCACCCTCTGTTTCAATACCCAAATGTTCTCTTAGGGCAACCATGCTCTGTCGTTCAGATGGAATCATCAGATACGCTAAAGGAATTGTGTCGATAACGGGGTACCCTAGTCGGTAGGTCTTATTATCAAGATCTGTTCTATCACCAGGCTTCCAGTCAGTATACTTTTTCAAACAACTGTTCAGAAACGATATATCGAATTGGGCATTGTGGGCTACTATAGGACCCCAGCGCAGACGTTCAATAATTTCATCAGCTACATCTTCAAATGCTGGGGCGTCAATCCACTCTAGTGGTTTGAAATTATTAATTCTTAATGCTGCTTTTTGGTATGTGCCTTTTGCTAGCCTAGGTCGGATTTTTGTAGACCATTCCTCTAGGTTTCCATCACGATCTTCAGTAACAATGCAGATCTGAATAATCTCTCCGAGCTCTGGATTTAAAGAGGTTGTTTCTACGTCAAAGAACGTCAGGGTTCTATAATCACTAATATTCATTTTATTTCCTTTTAGCGGTCGTCGCTACAAGATCTGCTAAGCAAGCAAGGGTTTCGGGGTCAGACATTCTGTGGTTAACTCCTATGGTGATCAAAGCAGCTCCAAAATCTCTCTTTAGTTTTTCACTATCACGATAGTCAACAAGGTCATCGGCTTCGCAGTGGAGAATGATTGTACTGGTGTCGACATTTGGCTTGACACAAAACCTATTCCAAGCAGGCGCTATCAAAACTTTGCGAACGTCAGTATCGAGGTCACACGCTAGCGCTCCTCCCCGACTACTTCCAATAATCAGTCCGATATCGTGTTCTTTGAGAACAGCTTCAGCCCTTGCTTTACTTTCTTCCCAACTTGCTTTTGGAAGCTTGGGAGCAATCACATTAAAACCAGCGTCTTTTAGATACCGGACTTTACTGCCATTCGGTGTACCTTCCAATCCGTGTAAAAATAAAATTTTCATATTTCTCTCCTTCTCTTTACATATATAATGTAACTTATTATTTTAAAATCTTAAGGCTTCTTGGAAAATATTGTCATAGTTTAAGCCTATGAAAGTACTCTCTTCATTTTTATCAACGACCAGTCTGACTGCCGGCCGTTTATCCCATTTAGCGATTCTTTTAGCTAATTCAAGATCTACGGTACCCATTCCCTTACTCGTTAATACCATCTTTTTCTTTTTTGCTCCATCAAAATAGTCACACTTCCATAGTTTGCTATGATACCATTTTGTTTGATAGAAGTCATAGAAGTATGCAGCATATTGGCCACGCGATTGATCGGAGAGCTCATATCCTCTCCAGGCTAACAAGTCTCTCCGACATATGTTGGCTCCTACACCTGGATGAACATAGAGATAGCTTGCTATCCACCTTATGTTATCTCCCCTTGCTATCCTAAGAACAAAATTTCGATCATTGTCAATTACAAATGACCCTCTGAGCTTACTGCGATAATACTTCTTTTTATTTTTATACATTATACCGCCAGGTAAAAATAGGCTAGCCCCGCTAGCCATGCTGCGAATGTTCCTATAGTAAAAATATTAAATTTTTTATTAAGAGCTTCGTACTTTTCATTTAAGTCATTTAAGCCATTGGCTAAGCCTCTGATTGTGGGCTTCTTGTTATCTCTCATTTTTGTATCCTTTCATTTTATTGTTGTATTAGTGGCGAAAAAGCTGAATGTACATCTTTTATTAGCTCGCCATTAGCGTACGCTGAAACGTATAGCCATTCGTCCTCATGCCATTCTGAATAGGTCACTTCTTCCGAAGGTATAGCGTCTAAATCAAAGATGAAGTATTCTAAAATTACACAAGGAATTAAATCTGGTATCGCTTGTGAATAATTTTCAGAATTCCAATTTTCCCAATAAACCAAATTTCCATCGAAGCACCACTCTGGTACCATTCGCTTCATTTCTTTAAAGGATATTTTGTGCATCTATATAACTTTACTGTAGAGTCGACTTACTATTTGTACGTTCTGAAGATTGTGTATGGAGAGCTCGGTGCAAGTACCAGGGGTATAAAAGACGACACTTGTATGGTTGATACTTATGATCAAAGCTGTAATCCATCTACACTTAACGTGGGTACGGTACTTGACCAAGTTTCCAATTCTAAATATGGCTTTCTTAGATGCCAATTATCCTTTACCGTAATTGCCAGGAATTTTTCCAGTATACAGATTGACCATTCCTTTGCAGACATGTTCAAAATGATCTTGGAATAATTCGTCTTGTGGCAAATATATGTTTCGATAATTTTCCCAAACCTTGTTACCTTTAGAAATTCGTACAGGCTGTGCACCCCGGGAAACTCTGTTCCTGATTGTTTCAAACAATGATATCATTAAGTTGTTATATATTTCAGTTTGTTCTTCGTCACTGCTATTGCGATTAGCAGATCTAACAATATCCTCTACCATCCTTTCTACAGGATGCTTGGCGTGGGGTTGATTTAGGGTTTGAATGTGTGATTTTAGCATTATTGCTCCTTTACTCTTAGAATTTTATCACTAGTGGTTTGTCCTCGAGGGACCTTAATTAAAAAATTGGTATTGCTTACCATAAACTCGTTCGCATGCAATTCATCTCTGCCAACCCATACCAACAAGGTTTTAGGCGGCAATGGCTTTGGTATAGATCCCCAATTATGGGTACCACAATCACCTATAGGTATGCTTACCTGCCATGGCCGAATAGTCGCGGCTAAATAATATAGTCCAGCTGAATATGAATCGGTATGCCGGCATCTCCATAGTTTCCTTAGTCCGCGCATCTCCGCGGAAGCAACGTATTCTAGTTTCCTATGTTTCCTTTGATAGTCTAGAGTTTCTGCGGTAGGCGAGTCTACTCTCTGTTCCCACGCACGGGCAAGTTTGTATCGATGCTCTCGCATTTTATCTATCAAAGCAACCGCTCTTTTTACCTCGTCTTCTGTTGCATATTTTTTAACCAATTCTTTTCTTAAGCCGAAAGAATACCCGGGATAAAAAGAGTTTTTATTTTCAGTCATCAATGCCTCCATTATTCTAATATACTATAAGAGGATATTGGACATTTTATAATTAAATTTTCACATAATGAGGTACAGGCTGGCCTTTGTCGTCGATGGCAACAAACACAACACGGTCGATAGAAGCAATTACTCGATCGGAGATATCTTCTTTGATAGCGATTCTAAAAGTAATGGACGAAGTACCGACGGCTTCAACGGTTGTCGTTACTTTGATAATATCACCAGCTCGTGCTGTGGAAGTAAAGTCAATTCTATCCATACACCTAGTTACGCATATTCTTCTGGTTAATTTTCTAGCATGCATACCAGCACTTTCGTCAGCCCAACGAAGTAATACGCCGCCATGTAAAGTACCATGAGCATTTAGATCTGGCGAACAAACCAAGTATCTGCATTCAAGTCGTTTTGTCATAAGTATAATTATACAACTTGGAGCTTTTTTGCCTGTTCTAAAGTATAGTGCCATTCACCATTAATGTTATCCCATTTAACTACAACATAGTCGGCGTTTATTTTTATGATTATACCGAAGGCTTCTTCATATTTCCACATCGGAGCCATTCGAACTTTGATACCTACTTTCATTATCCCTGCCTATGGAGATTCCAGCCAAGTGGCTCTAAATCTTCAATATAAACTTTTTCTAAATCACCATTGGCCCACAAGACAACCACGAAGTCCGGGTCATCAGGAGGGAATGAAAAGATTTTTCCTTGTAGCCAGTTTTCATTAAACTTATGGGAAACCATATCACCTAATAGCATTTTCACCCTCGATCGCAGGGGGTTGAATAACGGAAAATTCTAGAAGATATTCATCGTATATTTTGGTTAAGCCATCACAGAAAAATTTATAGATGTTTTTCTCACCGTTATATGTATGGATTTTACCCCTTCCAAGAAATAAACCGACCCCTACAATTTTTTCACTGTAGCGATCGGTAATTCTAACTAAGTCACCTCGTTTCATTATATTCCCGGTACTTGTCCATCCCATGCAGCGTACTCCATAGGAGGAAGTTCACCATCTTTAATTCCACCATGTTTTGTTATTAGTTCTAGAACAATATCAGATGGTACCCAACCATAGACAGTATTAGTTAGGCTATCGGGGTCTTCTGCCCAGGGTGTTATCAGAGACTCTGGGTTACTAGGAAAACCAAGTTCTACAGAAACATACGGGCCCGAGTTATCTCGAGGCTCGCAGTAATTCGTTTCCGAAGCTTGAATAGATACCGTAAATCCATCTTCGCACACGAGCTGCCTGTTCTTCTTTTTCATCATCTTATTCTTCTCCTTCAATGTTCATTAAAATAATTCCCGATTCGAAAGCTCCGTTAGTAGATCTTTTGTGATCAGCTTTTTTCATTACATCACTCCATTCAAAACCGTTATTGTAACATAAACCCATTAATACTTCAAGCATATCAGCAGCTTCTTCAATACACGGGTCTTTATAAAACTCGCCAAGTTCTTCAATCATTTTCTGATATAGGAAAGTTGGCATCTCTGTTTCTTTATTAGCGATTCTTACTTCTGGTATTTTCCCATCTTTTTTAATAAGATGAGGTATTTTATCTCGGACTAATTTTATTATCACTGGTCTTTATCCTTGCTCGGCCATTTGCAAATTCCTTCTTCAATTAATCTAGCAGCATTCCGGCCGAACCATCCTTGTAACTGCCAACAAAGACCGGTATCAATTAGGTGCTGCCATGCTTCAACTATTTTTTCTTCATCGTCGCATTCGATAAATCCTTCTGCAATGCCAATCGCTTGATACTGGTCCATGTTTCCTTCCTAGTCTAACGTTAGAGTGCCTACTTCAGTCTGTACGGTTGCTGACCAACCAAACAAATTTGGCTTATGGTCGAACAGGTCTTTGACTGTTGTTGTAAAATTAGCCGAAATGGTTGTGAATCCTCGTTTATAGTCATAAGACTTGGTTTCATAATCAACTATTTCGGTTTCGTAAAAATTTTCTTCTAGAACGCTAGTAAGATAATTTTGAAAATCCTGAGACCCTCGCTCATAACTTTCTAGCAAACCTTCGCTTCGCAAAGAATTTAGGGCAGTACTATTCGCGTACTTTGGAGTTATGTTAAATTTTGGCGTAGCAAGAAGTTCAGCAACCATAGCGATAGTATCAGTATGGTGAATCGCTGTTTCAACAGCTGTATCATTGTGGACAAATACGTCTGTCCCATCAGAATAGCTGAGTGTAACTTCAGTATTTTCTGGTAGATTAAGGGTTTCAAGTTTATCTAGAATTGTTGTCGACATCTGTAAAGTCTCCTGTGTATAATGTAATATGCCAATATATAACATATCAGCACTAATATTATAGCAACCTAGAGAATATTTTATAAAGCTATTTACCTATTTTCTTTATCCGCAGAAGAAGCAACGACTTCTAAAATATTCTCAGCAAAGTTTTTTGTTAACAATCCGGATGACCATAACACATCAACTCGTCTTCCTATCTTCATTTCCCATTGTTTCTGATAATCAGACAAATCCCAATCTTTTGGCCAGACTCCATCATGAATAGCGACAACCGTACCTAGCATGCGCTTTCCTATATCTTTGCTTGAAAATCCATTCTTGATTTGTATTAGGCCGTTGTCTGGGTTTTGTCTTACTAGGTCACCGACTTTCATTAACCACCTCAACAAGGTGTGCTGCCCAACTGTCGATTTTTCCATCAACGAGTATTTCTAAAATTGTCTGATGTCGTACGTTCGACTTGTTATAGACCTGAATAATAATCCCGCTTTGGCCTTCGTGACGGCCCTCTATCTTTTTTACCATGTCACCGACTTTCATTAACCACCTCAAAATAACTTGCATCATGCCAAACGTCGGGCATGCCCTCATCTCTATCAAGCTGGATCCAAAAACCCCGAAAATCTGACTTAGCATTTACGATTTTCCAGGTCTGGGTTCTATCTCCTATTCTTGCAACCATATTACCGACTTCCATTAATCACCTCTGCACATTCCTCTAGGTACTCTAAGAGAAAATCAGTTATAATAATCCGAAAACCCTTCTTGCCGCCGGCTTTGCTACACATGACGCTAACCCACCCTTCATCATTGACCTTTGGGAGTGTTGGCAAAATAATCATGCCGACGACTTGAGTTGCTTTGAAACGAACGATATCACCGACTTCCATATTCTTCCCATCCATCAAAAACCCGCCATTGATCTAGCCAGTCGCTCCTGCCATCAGCAAAAACAATCATTGATCGTTTATCAATCATCTCGACTGTATCCACAACAAGTCGGGCCCGGAAGCCGTTAGGCTTGGCGCCGATATGTACAACCAATTTTCCAGGAAGTACTTCTTCCCTGAATAGTTTCTGGTATTGTTTACTCATAGCCTTTCAGTCCACCAGCCCGGAGGGCCTAACTTCCATTTTGCAAAGCCGGCTTTTTCGCCAATATAATAGTTACGATATGATTCAACCGGGTCTTTGGTCTTATATTGATGAGGCATCGCTAAACGAAACGGAGTCTGACCAAGATCTGATTGCGGCCCGGTGTTGTTGTCAATACACCACTGAATAATTCCCTGTGACTTGTGCACCCTGCCATATCGACGAGTATACTCACTACACATTTCCAAACTATGGGTAACTAGCCACTGCCAGTTACTTTTGGATTCTCCAACCCATAAGGTGCATGGGTGCTTATTATGGGTTGGACGATATTTGGGTTCATAACCATTCTTGTATGCTACCGTAGATAGCATTTGGGCAGATTCCAAAATCATCTTAACAATGTGTTTATCACACAGCATGACTGCTGCAACCTTCGGGTTTGGATCGAGTACAAATATATTCATAATGCTCCTATTATTGTTTACTATATTATTATACGATGTACATAAGTTATTTACATAAGAATTATTTTAAGTTTTACAATCTTTTTCACTGATTATTTCAAATATACTGTCTTCAATATTACACAATAGATCTTCCCAAGTGCGGGTACCATCTTCCCAAAAAATGCAAGCCCAAATAACCTTGTAGTTGAATACATCTTTAAAATCTAGCTCGACGACGATTCCTTT
>Ga0209657_1002450_pt1 | contig 10350 bp, 12 predicted proteins | sample SaaInlV_100m_DNA_FD_184650 | JGI IMG/M metagenome (GOLD analysis project Ga0209657, IMG submission 184650) | Marine microbial communities from expanding oxygen minimum zones in the Saanich Inlet - SI037_S3LV_100m_DNA (SPAdes) (version 2) | ecosystem: Environmental > Aquatic > Marine > Intertidal... | reverse complement strand
CCATCTTCCCAGTAAGTACTAAATTTCTTGTACATTTCATAAGAACCAAAGTATAATTCCTCACATTCACCGTGAGTTGGACAAACTTTTGACATGAAAACTTGATTTTCTCGCTCAAAGACTTCAGCGTCTAAAATCATGTTACAGTCAGGACATATACTCTGAGTAAATCTGATAGTAGATTTTTTACCTAAATTTTTACTTGATTGGTTGGAAATCTGAATTAGTGCCATGATTGTATATTGAATATTCAAAAAACAGTATATAATGTGTTTCATACTAACCCCCGTGGTAAATTTAGTATATACTCATGACTGGTTTAAATATTTAAAAAAAAGATAAGATCGCATGAGCATATCAGATAAGACTAAAAAATCTTTAGAAAAGATCGGCCTTACAAGTTATGAAATCAAAACATTTTCAGAATTATTAAGATCAGGAGAAATAACAGCATCAGACATTAGCCAAAAATCAGGCGTACCATATTCAAAAATCTACGAAGTGTTGGGAAGTTTGGAAGAAAAAGGATGGATCGGTTCTGATGATTCAAGACCAACAAAATATTTTGCAAAATCACCATCAACAGGAGTAGAAAGTACAAAACAAAAAATGGAAAGTGTATTTTTAGAAAATCAAAATATTATTTTAAATGAACTGGTTCCATTGTATGAAAAAAGTGGAACAAGTGAAAAACCAGACATATGGGTACTATCAGGTGCCACTAACATTACTGCTAAAATTTTAGAGATGGTGGATAATTGTAGAAATGAAGTAATGATCACACTGCCTGAAGCTGGTATCGAATTAGTTAAACAGGCATTACCAAAATTAAGAGCGCTGCATGAGAAGGGAGTTAAAATTACAATTCTTACATCAGATAAAATAGATAAAGAATCAATTACAGCAATTAAAAGAGTTGCAGATGTAAAAATCAAAAAAGGCCTATTTGGCGGAGGAATAATCTCAGATAAAAGATATGTTGTAATTTTATTAGGTCCAGATGTGGCAAATGAAAATTCTTCAGAAGTTATTGCGATTTGGGCAGATCACACAGGTTTAGCAGGATTTGCACGTCAATACTTTGAATATTTATTAAAAGATTCAAAGATGGTGTAAGTTATGGATATACTCAAAGAAGAAACACTATTTGTCGGAACTGCAGAAGCAGAACACGTTGAAATGTATCTTAAAGCAATTTGGCACATAAGAGAAAGCGGAGGAGATGTTAAAATTAGTACAATTGCAAAAATGCTCAACATCAGACAGCCAAGTGTAGTTCAAATGTTAAAAAAATTAAATGTCAAAAATCTTGTAGAATACAACAAAGCAGGAGTAAATCTCACAGAAGAAGGAGAAAGAATTGGTTCTAGCATGATGCGAAATAGTAGGCTATTGGAAGTCTTGATGGACAGTGCATTAAAAGTAGAAATTGATGAAGAAATGGTATGTGGAATTGAGCATCACATGAATAAACAATTTACAGATGCATTGTGTACAATGCTAAAACATCCAAGAAAATGTCCACATACCCACGACATTCCAATGGGCGAATGTTGTAAATAAAAAAACATACCAAAAGATATATCAGATTAAAAATTGAATTAATTATGGCATGTTTCTGTGGTTGTGAAACTTATGAAAAACACGATGACGGGTTTAAAATTTCATGTGTAAAATGTGGACATGGAGCTCAAAATCATGATAATGAATTTAGAGATTCTGCAAGAAAGAATGAGTCACAAAGTCAAAAACGTGATGCAGACTTTGGATAAAATATCATTCTCCGATAATTTTAACTAAAACTCTTTTTGATCTTTTGCCATCAAATTCACCATAGAAAATTTGTTCCCATGGACCAAAATCTAGTTGCCCGTTTGTAATTGCAACTACAACCTCTCTACCCATAATTTGTCTTTTTAGATGGGCATCTGCATTATCCTCACCAGTGTCATTATGATCATATTGTTCAATTGGTGCATGTGGTGCTATCTCCTCTAACCATTTTTCATAATCACGATGTAGTCCACTTTCATTATCATTTATGAAAACACTTGCAGTGATATGCATTGCATTAACAAGGCAAAGACCTTCCTGAATTTTACTCTTTGAAACTAGTTTTGATATATCAGAAGTAATATTGACAAACCCTCTTCGTGTTTTAATTTGAAAAGTAAGGTATTCAGTTAAGAATTTCATATAATAACAATACAGATCAAGCATTAAAATGATAAGGCAGGCTCAGAACTCAAGATCCTCATCATTAATCAGAAGGATAGGGATCATCACAGCCTGTAAGCCAATTTTTAGGGAGATTCCTATTGAGTCTTTCAAAAAGATTGATAAATGGTGAATAGTTAGTTAAGCAAAATGGTTACAATCAGCACTCCAGCAACATTAGAAAGTTTTAGAAGATTTATCATCGCTAGTACTTGCAGATCCTACGCTCCAAAAAACTATCTAGGAGATGCGGAAGTGTTTGCAGAAAGGGAAGACAAGTTGGGTGCAATATACGTTGAAGCTGCAGATAAAGTAACTTTGAAAAAAATTAGAGATATTACATTTATGAATGCAAGAGATGTTCTTGGAATAATTTATAATTCAAAAACTGGAAACACGTCTCTAAAATGGCGTCAAATAAGAAGAATGGAAGGCAAAGTAACAGGTGAGGCTTCTCCAAATTCATTAACAAACTTGGCAGAAGCAGGAGTTCTCACCTTAGATTGGGTTGAGAATTACCTAAAGAAAAAAGCAGAAGAATCAAAAACCACTGAAACAACAAAGTAAACACTTTACTTTTTGCAACTTATAACAATATCATGATTACAAAGACAATAGACGAAAATTTAATTTCAGTTATTCCAGAAGATTCAGAAGATCTATTAAATTTACGACGCATAATTAAAGAAAATGACAAAGTCATCGGGGATACAACAAGAGTTTTAAAAAAAGATCAAGATTACGCAAGACCAGATAAGGGAGAAAGAATTAAAATTAGAATTGCATTAACTGTAGAAAAAATTTCACTGGATGAAGTTTTAGATAAATTAAGAATTGGGGGAATAATTTCTGAATCAAGTAATGAATCAGTACCACACGGTTCACATCATTCATTCATTTTAGAACTTAATGATGGAATAACAATTTCAAAGAAAAAATGGTTACCAATTGAAAAAAAACTTTTGAAATCAAGTAACAATCAAGTAAGTTTTATTTTAATTGCAATTGATACGGCAGATTGTGGAATTGCAAGATTAAGAGGAACCCACTTAGAATTTATGCCAAATATTTATTCGGGGGCGGGTGGAAAGAGATACAAAACTACTTTTAATATTCAAAAGTTTTTTGAACACGTACATCAGGCAATGACATCTATTTTCAAGGAAGAAGATATGATAGTAATTTTTGGTCCTGGCGAAACAAAAAAAAGATTTGCAAATCATATTCAAAAATTACAAAAGTATAAAATTCAAGTTGTTGATGGAATTGATTCAGGCGGAGAAGATGGAATTTATACATTTACAAAATCTGAAACAATGCATGAAATAATGTCAGATAGTAAATTAGCAAAAGCCGCATCAATAATTGATGAGATCATGGTTCTTGCAAATAAAAAAAGTAAGAAATTTACAATGGGGTATAATGAAACTTTGAATGCAAATAAAATGGGAGCAGTGGAATCAATAGTATTTTCAGATAAAATAATTCAAGATAATAATGAACAAGATGTAATGAATTTTCTAAATGATGTTGAAAATAAAGGAGTTAAAATTTACAGTGTTGACTCGTCAACAGATATCGGGTTAAGGGTCACAGGATTAGGCGGAATAGTTTCTTTGTTACGATATTCATTGGAAACTTAGTTTGTTGATTCTATTAGCCAATTCAAATATGATTTATTAATTGAAGTGACATCAATTTCTGCTATTTCTGGGACATCGTATGGATGAGTTTCAGCAATTTTCTTTTTAAGTTTAGATTTATTTTTTGTTACAGTTTTGAATATTGCAATATATTCTGCTGAATTTTGGATTTTACCATTCCATGAGTAAACTGAGTCAATTTTTGAAATATTCACACATGCTATTATCTTAGTTTTTAGAAGATCATTAGCAATTTTTAAAATTAATTTTTTATTAGGATATGTAGAGATAATCAATACAAGTTTCATAGTAACCGATAAATGCCTGTGCTTTAAAAAATTAACAATTAGTTTGGAACTTGATTTTATTACTGACAATGCGATAATTTACGTCTTAATGGCTTGGGTGGCTATTTTTGTAACTGCAAAAGCTCTAAAATTAGAGAAGTATGGTTTTGAGATTAAAGCATACAGTCTTGTTTACAAAAATAAAAGCGTCAATGATATTTTAATTCGAATACTTGGAAGAACAAAACGAGGCATCAAGGTATTTGCAAATGTCAGTGTAATTGCAGGTTTTATTATGATGGGTTTTGCATTTTGGTTTTTACTCAATAATGTTTCAAACTTTTTTGTTGCACAGTCGGAATTTAATGAACTAACGGTACTGATTCCAGGAATTACTTTAACTTCAGCACCAGCTATTACCTACTTTTTACTTTCAATTCCAATTGTACTGGTAATGCATGAAGGAGGACACGGAATTGTTGCTGCACTTGAAAAAATTAAAATTAAAACAGGAGGATTTGCAATTTTTATCGCAATGTTTGCAGGATTTGTGGAACCAGATGAAGAGCAATTTGAGAAAGCAAAAAAGATCTCTAAATTAAGAGTGATTGGGGCCGGTGCAACATCAAATGTATTATTTGCATTTGTTTTAGGTGCCATATTATTAACAAACCCATTCTTTGCAATGGTAGTACCTGAACCACTATTGAGCATATTTTATGAATTACCAGAAGGTGTTTTGATACTTTCAGTTATAGAAAATTCAGGAGCTGAACAAGCAGGATTACTTGCAAATGACATAATCACTACAATTAATGACAAACCCATTTTTAGTCCAGCTGATTTCCCCAGCCTGAATCCAGGAGAAACAGCTAGTGTGTCTGTTCTTAGAGATGGTCAACCATTAGACTTTGGATTAGAAGTTATGCCAGCACCAGATGATCCTGAACGAGGGTTAATTGGAATTATGAGAGATAATTCGTTTGCATATACACCTGTAATGAATTTCATTGAGTGGAATGATCCTAATGTTTCAATGTTCTTGTTATGGTTATGGATGATTTCATTTTTCATAGGTATAATCAACATGCTTCCGTTACCAATATTGGATGGAGGGAAATTTATTCATATTATTATTGATAAAAGATTTTCAGATAAAGCAGTTAAGGCTACAATGTGGGCAATTTACGCATTCACGTTTGCACTATTTGGTCTCAATATTGCATTGTCATATATGAAATCTGGTTGGTTCACAATCTAAAACTAACTAAAGAATAATTAATGAAAAATAATTATTAAAACTATGACCTGTGATAGATGTGAAAATCAGGCAGCATATACACGAAAATATTCAGGTGAAAAATTATGTTCTCAATGTTTTTCAAAGTCTATCGTACATAAAACTACTAAAACTATTTCAAAATATAACATGATTAAATATAATGACGTGGTTGCAGTTGCGGTATCAGGTGGAAAAGATTCACTGGCATTACTAAAAATTATGCATGAAATGTCATTGACTCATAGTTTTAAAATTAAAGTAATAACGATTGATGAAGGAATACCAGGATATAGAAACGAAGCATTAGAGATTGTTGAAAAAGTTTGTAATGAATTAAATCTGGATCATAAAGTATACTCTTACAAGGATCTTTTTGAATTAACGCTTGATGAAGCATTAGACTTGAGAGAAAATGAAAAAACATCATCGTGTTCAATGTGTGGAACATTTAGAAGACGTGCAATGGATTATGCAGCAAAAGATGTTGGAGCAGATGTAATTGCTACAGGTCATAATTTAGACGATACATTACAAACATTTGTGATAAATATGATTTCAGGTGACACAACTAAGGTTGGGTGGATGGATCCAGATACATCTACAAATGCCATAAGAAAAATAAAACCGCTTTGTGAAATATATGAATCTGAAATTGTATTTTATGCATTTACAAATGATATGCCGTTTCAATCAGAACCATGTCCTCACATGAACGAAGGAATAAGAACAGATATTCGTGAATTTTTAAATTCTTTAGAAAGTCAACGAAGTGGAATTAAAAATAATTTGTACCAGTCAATCATCAAAGTTTCCAAAGTGATGAAAAAATCTAATATCAATAGTAAAGAAAGAAAGTATTGTGAAAAATGTGGTAGTGAATGTACAGGCGATATGTGCTCAGTTTGCACTATGGTTTTAAAACTAAAAGCAAATCAAACCTAATGCAAATATAACATACAATCTTAGAAAAAATGGTAGTAGGTAGGATTGGGGTGCTAGCCGTGCCCTGTTCTGAAACCGGCTATATGCAGAGATCAGCAACTGCTGGGTAAATCTCTAGATGGGTAATTCCCGCTTGGTGTGCGGAAATGAAATCACGCCGAGGCGGGTGGTTGCAGGACTAGAAATATTCGAAGGAATAACTTCTAAGACCGAACTATCGAAAGGGATGAGGTCCGGGAGGGAGCAATCCTAAGGTAGGACATCCACGCTTCCTCGTCTACGTGGCGGATCTTGTACGCCTTGAAATGGGGCTATTTGTCTAGACTGGAACCAGCGGATCTACTACCTTTATAATTAAAATTAAAATTACATCCGTATGGAAGGATTAATTTCGTTTGGAAATAAAAGAAATTATGAAGATTTTAAAAAACAAATTCCAGTAACGGTACTGCCTCTTTTTGATTCAATTAGAGAATTTTGCTTTACGCTAGGAGAAAACGTATTAGAAGACATTAGAATGCACAGAGTGGTTTTTTGCAAATCAATGACATTTAGATGGTTTATTGATGTGGAGCCAGAACGAGACGGGGTTATTATTAAAATTCAAAAAAGTCGAAAAGATCCAATACAAACTATTCAAATTAAAAAAGATCAACCAATTTCAGAATTTACTGAATTATTCAAAACAGCATATGAAAATATCCATTAATACAAAACATCAAATTTTGTAAATTCATTATCAAATTTTTCATCATGAATTTCAACATTTTCAACTATTGCATTGGCAGGGCCATTATGAGCCCATTTCACAAGTACAGAAATATTTTCTTCAGTACCTTCCAAAATACATTCAACGCGACCGTCTTCGAGATTCTTTACCCATCCAAAAATATTATTTTGTACAGATTTAGCTTTTAGACTCTGACGAAAAAAAACACCTTGCACTCTACCAGTTACAAAAAGTCTTAAACGTTGATTAGACATTGATAGAAAATTTAAGAAACTCGTTAATCAATTTTATCTTTAAAGAAAAACTACTTTCTTTCTTTAATTCTTGCTCTACCGGTTTTTCTAGCAGCAATGCTTCCAACTTTTGCTCCAGGAGGTGCATCTCTAGATACAGTAGAACTTTGTCCGACGTGTTGATGTCTACCACCACCGTGTGGGTGAACATATGATGCTTGTGCAACACCTCTAACAATTGGATATTTCTTTCCTTTAGCTTTAAAACTACGCCATTTGTTTCCAGCGCTCATAAAGTGGCGTTCGGTTGCTCCACCACCTGAAAGAGTACCTATCATTGCTCTATTTTTTGGATTAAGAGTTGCAAATTTACCAGAAGGAAGTTTAATTGTAACACCATCATCACCGTGTGAGAAAATAGTTGCATCAGTTCCTGCAGATTTTACAATAGCACCACCGTCTCCAAAGTGTCTTTCAATGTTACAAACAATAGTACCATCAGGAATATTTTGAACACTAATTACATTTCCTTTTTCAATTTTTGATTTTAAGCCAAATTCTAATGATTCACCTACTTTAGTTCCAAGAACGGCTGGAATAAAGGAAACAGTGCCATCTTCAAATCTAACTTTAGATAATGGTGCTTCTCTTCCGCGCTCATGGATTAAATCTATAATTTCACCAGTATGATTTTCTGCTAGTGGAAAACGTGGATAAGTAGCGGTTTTTCCGACTTTACCAGTAGCAGTTGATCTAAACTGATGACCTCCACGGCCTCGTCTACGTACTAATGGTCTTTTACCCAAGTTGATCGTTTCCATGAGAAAAGAGGATTTTAAGCTTTGTATGGTTAGAACAGAGAGGAATTATCACAAAGGTATAAAAAATAGATTAAGGATTCTTCATTTATGAGTCAAAATGCACTTTCTCTCAAAGTTCTTGAAGCATATACAAGAGATGTTGGGAGAGGAGTAGCAAGAATTGATTATGACTCAATGGATACCCTAAATGCATCAACTGGGGATGTTATTGAAATTAAAGGTAAGAGAAGAACAGTAGCAAAATGTCTTCCATTATATCCATCTGATGAAGGTAAAGGAATAATCAGAATTGACGGACTAGGTAGAAATAATTCAGGCATAGCAATCGGAGATACTATTTCAGTTAGAAAAATTAAAGCAGTTGCTGCTGAAAAGGTAGTAGTTGCACCACTAGAAGCAATACCTCCAATAGATGAAAGGTATCTTGCTGATGCTTTAGAAAGTGTTCCATTAATCAAAGGAGACAATGTGATGGTCCCATACTTTGGTGGACGATTGACATTTCAAGTAATTGGCGTAACACCAGCAGCTGATGCAGTTTTGATTACACAAAAAACAGTTTTCCATATTGCAGAAAAAGGGGAAACATTACGTGGAGTTCCACAAGTTACCTATGAAGACATTGGTGGCATAACAAATGAAATTAAAAAAGTTAGAGAGATGATTGAGCTTCCATTAAGACATCCAGAGATTTTTGAAAAATTAGGTATTGAAGCACCAAAAGGTGTTTTACTATACGGTCCTCCAGGTACAGGAAAAACTTTACTTGCAAAAGCAGTTGCAAATGAAAGTCAAGCTCATTTCATCAGTATCTCAGGCCCAGAAATAATGAGCAAATTTTATGGAGAGAGTGAAGCAAGATTAAGAGAAATTTTCAAAGAAGCAAGAGAAAAAGCTCCATCAATTATCTTTGTAGATGAAATTGATTCAATTGCACCAAAAAGAGAAGAGGTTACTGGAGAAGTGGAACGTAGGGTAGTATCACAAATGTTATCATTAATGGACGGATTAGAAGCAAGGGGGAAAGTTATTGTTATTGCAGCAACAAATAGACCAAATGCAATAGATCCTGCACTTAGAAGACCAGGTAGATTTGATAGAGAAATTGAGATTAAAGTTCCAGATAAAAAAGGAAGAAGCGACATTCTTGCAATTCACAGCAGAAACATGCCATTAGCAGATGATGTCGACATGGGGAAAATATCATCAGTTAGTCACGGATATGTTGGTGCAGATTTAGAATATCTCTGTAAAGAAGCTGCGATGAAATGTTTGAGAAGATTATTACCAGTACTTAATTTAGAAGAAGAAAAATTGTCTCCAGAGACTTTAGATAAACTAATTGTAAACCATGAAGATTTTACAAAAGCATTGATTGAGGTAACACCATCCGGAATGCGAGAAGTATTCATTGAAAATCCAGATATCAGTTGGGAAGAAGTTGGAGGATTAGAAGATGTTAAACGAGAATTACAAGAAGCAGTTGAATGGCCAATGAAATACCCAGGATTATATGATAAGCTAGGACACAGCATGCCAAGAGGAATATTACTTCACGGTCCAAGTGGTACTGGAAAAACTTTACTTGCAAAAGCAGTAGCTACACAAAGTGAAGCAAATTTCATTTCAGTAAGAGGTCCTGAATTATTATCAAAATGGGTAGGTGAATCAGAAAGAGGCATTAGAGAAATTTTCAAAAGAGCAAGACAATCATCTCCTTGCGTAGTATTCTTTGATGAAATTGATTCAATTGCACCAATAAGAGGGGCAGGTGGAGAAAATGCAGTTACTGAAAGAGTTGTCAGTCAATTACTTACAGAATTAGACGGTATGGAAAATATGCACGGAGTAATAGTTTTAGCTGCAACAAATAGAGCAGATATGATTGATCCTGCATTGTTAAGACCAGGAAGATTTGATAAAATTATACAAATTCCACTTCCAGATAAAGAAAGTAGAAAGAGTATTTTAAAATTAAATGCAGAAAAAATACCAACAGTTACTGAAGAAAGTGATCCAAAACACATTGACTTTGAAAAACTTTCAGAGTTAACTGATGGACTTAGCGGTGCAGATACAGCATCAATTGCAAATACTGCAGTGTCATTAGTAATTCACGAATACTTAGACTCACATCCAGATGTAAAAGATATTGAGAAAACAACTATTGATGCTAAAGTAGCAATGAAGCATTT
>Ga0209657_1002447_pt1 | contig 10360 bp, 16 predicted proteins | sample SaaInlV_100m_DNA_FD_184650 | JGI IMG/M metagenome (GOLD analysis project Ga0209657, IMG submission 184650) | Marine microbial communities from expanding oxygen minimum zones in the Saanich Inlet - SI037_S3LV_100m_DNA (SPAdes) (version 2) | ecosystem: Environmental > Aquatic > Marine > Intertidal... | reverse complement strand
TCGTACCGTTTCATATGTGGACACCTGATGTGTATACAGGTGCGCCTACTCCGGTTACTGGCTTCCTTTCCGGAGCAGCGAAAGCTGCAGGTTTTGCAGTGTTCATTCGTGTTTTAATGACCGGAATCCCTCTTGAGGGAGCAAACTGGGAAAACATCCTGTGGCTCCTTGCAGTGCTGACCATGACCGTAGGTAACGTGATGGCTTTGCGTCAAAACGAAGTCAAACGAATGCTGGCTTATTCCTCGATTGCTCATGCGGGTTATGTGCTGGTTGCAGTTGTAGTGGGAAGCACCTCTGCCATCAGTGGTGTAATTTTTTATTCCTGTGCGTATGCCTTGATGGGTACAGGTGCTTTTGGAATTTTAACCATCAGGGATGCAGGACGTGTACCCAGAACTTTTGATGATTTAGCCGGTTACGGTAAACGGAATCCGACGCTTGCACTGCTGATGAGTTTATTTATTTTTTCGCTGGTCGGTCTACCGCTAACCGGAGGATTCATTGGAAAATTTCAAATCTTCAGCGCCGCCCTTCAGGAAGGCTGGATCTGGCTGACTGTGATTGGGATACTCAACAGCGCCCTCTCAGTTTATTACTATTTGCGTGTTATAATGTTCATGTATCTGCGTGAAGGTGCTCTTCCAGAAGGTGCTATGGTTTCAGGCAACACCTCCGGATTTGCCATGACAGGTTTACTCGGAACGGCAGTAGCAGTACTCTATCTTGGTATTTTTCCGGATCGTATTTTGGAGCTTGCCTCGTTGTCCATTCTGGCACTGCTCTAGGTCTTAGCATTAAAAAACAAAGGACGACATAGGTATTTGGGATTAATCAACTGTACAATAATTAAAACAGGCCCAAGTTCAGTAAATATTCAGGAGGCTTCTTATATTTCTCTTTTGGAGGAAGGTGATAAATAATGGCCATACTTTTTGCATAAAATCCAGGATATGCAAATTACGCAGCGGATTTAGTTTGCTGGAGGTGATGATCGTGGTAGTGATCATCGGCATTCTGGCCACACTTGCTTATCCAAGTTTGGAAGCATATCTGCAGCGTGCAAAACAAACTGAGGCTAAAGTCAATCTCAGCGCAATTTTCACTGCACAAAAGATCTATTTCGCTACCAATCAAACATACGCAGATACACTCAGTAAACTGGATGTACAACTGGAATCCGGAGGGAGCGCACGCTATGATATCACCCTCACTGGTAACAGTACTTCCTTCACCGCAACTGCTAAAGGCAACCTCGATGACGATGCAGTGTTGGACACTTGGACAATTGACCAGAGTAAAAATTTGCAAAACACGGTCAACGATATCACCTCTGAATAAAATGAGGTTCCTGCATAATTCCACGAAAACGTATTATTTCCGTTTCTCCTTAATTGCATCTCTGTTAGTCGTTTTTCTACTTTTCTCCGGATGTGCAGTTAATCAAATTTTTTATCAAACTCCTCCCTCAGATAAAGCACTGACTGACATAAATTATATTTACGTTGATAAATTTAAGGGTGAACAGTCAATCTTGTTCAGCAAAATATTAACTCATGTAATTAGCCAGCAACCGCTGCTGAAATCTCTAGCAGTATTTCCAGAAAAAGAGAATCCTAATGCAGGGGTACTTTCCGTCGAAGTAAGTCGTTATGAAGTACATGATACAGAAACAATCGAACAACAGACACACATAGCTTTGATCGAACACAAGGTTCTGCAGGACAATCCTGCAGGACTCAACACTATTAAGAGTGTATTTGAATTTGTCGAAAAATCTTATCCGGAACGCTTGATTAATCGCACACTGGATTTAGAAATCTCATTTAAAATCATCAGTGCTCCCGGAGACAAAATTCTCTACTTAAATCCTGAAAATGCCAGCCTGAAGCAAAGTTACAGAGGTGAAGAAAACATTCTGCTGATTCCGGATGCCTTAGATGAGATGGCACGTCTTGCTCAACTGCTAATGCAAAAATTTCTAGACCGTATCAACCCTGAGCCGCAAGAACGTATCTTTGCTTTAGAAAAAGGATCCAGTCCAGTACCATGGACATTTGGCATACTGGATTTCGGTCACCCCCGAATTGTCCGTTCAAATCATTTTGCCAGCGGCATGCGCTACGACCTTGCTCTGAAAGGCTGGAATTATGTGCTTTTTGAACCGAGGACCTATCCGGAATCAACACGCTTTTTTTTCACCAATCAAGTTTTTTCACGCCTCAAAAGAGCAGGTTTGCCACACACAACTTTACAGCCTTTATTGGAAGTTCACGAAAAATCGTTTGATCAGGATGAAATAAATATCATTCTTTTGGGGCTGATTCCAAATCAGGACTTTAAACGTTATGCGCAAATTATAAAATCACATGCGCGCGTAACCCAAAACATCGACCGTTTGAATTTGGCAACATCTCACTACAACCTGGGTGTGGTCTACCAGTTACGAAGTGAACTGGGGCTGGCGGAATATCACTTTGCTCAAGCCAACGCATACAATCCTCATGCAAAATATTCCCAGGCATGGACTGATCTACAACATCTAAAAGGAGATTACAATCCCCTCGATGAATTGATGGACCGCTCAGTTGAATCCGCCGGAAAACTCAACCCACCTGATGGTGCTTTGCTGCAGCCAAAAAACTGATAACCTGCTTAATCTTGTTTGAAAACTGAAGACAATTAAGTTTATTAGTTTAATATTGTCAGATAATTTTTTAAAACTTCTATGCCCTTAGCTTTCAGTTCATTTTGTATGAAATTGCATTTAATACTACTGATTCCGGCCTTACTCTTTTGTCTGACTTTGCAGGCGGAAGAAGTAATCGTCAATTCTTCTGCTAAAATATACAACGCTGATATAAATCACGCAAAGGAACAGGCATTAAAAAATGTTCTGCATGAAGCCCTAAAAAAAACTATGGGAAATTTGCTGGATGTAAAAACAATTAACTACAATTACGAAGTAATTAAAAATCAAATCTACAGGTTTAACAGTAAATATATCATCGATTACGAAGTACTCCGCTCGGAACATAATTTTAAAAAAAATTTGTATGAAATAATAATAACCGCCAATGTTGATGATGTAAAGATTCGACAAAAACTGGAAGCATTACGTATTCTGCAGAAAAGATTGAAAAAGAAACGACTGTTAGTGATTTACCACAACAGAGCGCCTGAAGCGGTTCCTCGTGAAAATATGGCTGTAACATCTGCACTTGTTGTCGTTCAGCAATCATTTGCAGAGCAGAGTTTCTGGACGTTTAGTGAAGAAACGCAGAGACAAGTCTATCGTTCTCTGGAACAAGAGAATATAGTAGGACGCTCCGTGGACAGCCTGATTGCGCTCGCGTTGAATTATAATGCTGACGTCCTTGTGATAATAGGAATGAATTACGGGCCCAGCAACAAACAGCATGGTGCATTTTATCGAGTCAGCACAGTTGTAAATTTCAGCATTTATGATACTGCTTCTGGACAACAAATTGCCGAAACAAATGTTGAGGCAACTGAGTTTTCAGTAAAAAAGCCTAGTGAACTTAAAAGGAACATTTTATTTGCAATTGCGGGCAGGCACGCTAGTCTAGAAAATGTGCGGCTTACTACAGAGAATATCAACCGTTTCTATCAAAAGTCAGGTGATATAGGTCATGGCTTTTCTCTGATATTCCGTGGCTATTCCCCTCGCAGAGAAAGTTTGATTATTGACTACCTGGAAAATAACGCTGATTTCCGAAATCTTACAGAATTAAAAAACACCTTCGGTTATCTAGGGCTTGAAGTGTTTTTTTTGAAACGTAAAAGTGTTCTGCGTAGAAAAATCACCAGTGACCTGCTCGAACTAGAAATTGAGACTGCCAATAAATCAATAGCCGGTAACAACCTGTTTTTTATCAACCCCAATCCCATGGAAGAGGAAGAGCTTGAAGAAGAAATGTCTTCCGCGGACAACTCTTCCGGAATTTCCAAAAAAGCTAAAAAACAACTTCCTCCTTCCCAATAATCTCCGTACTAGCCCTGCCTTTTAGACCATCATTTTGCTGGTATTTTCGCCCTCTTGTTACAGTCTCCGGACTGAGAACATTTTTCTTTACCATTGAATATATAATTATCATTTATAAAATAATCTTGAAATCTCACTCTCATATGTTTAGTGTGTTATTTACAAAGTCAGCAACTTTGTTGTCTGCATAATTTTAAGGTTATATTCCCATAATCTGTGAAGGCAGTTGAAAAATATACCTGTGTACCCAGCTTCTTAGTTGCCTGAGTCAGGATGCATTAAATATTAGCACTGTACATTTATTTCTAGTAATTGTTATAAAAACAAAATGTTAATATGATTTTATTCAAAAGCTTTCAGTATAACAAATTATTTGCTTTGTGCGGATTTTTGTTAATTACGTGCTCTGCAAAGGCGGAGACGATTTACGAGCTGGATTTTACCACTGCTACAGGCGAAGTAAGAGGTTGGTTTGAAACAATCAACTGGGAATTCCGTGAAGATGTAGACGAGATGAATCTACGTTTTGAAGACGGGAAGTTGGTGATTGAACCAACCAGTGATAAGCTTGGCGTGTTGATGCGTGATTTTGACAAAAAAGACTATTTGCACGGTGTAACAAAAATACGCATTGAATGGGGAGTTGATCAATATCCTCTGGGTGCAGACTGGAGCGGCCCTGCAAACAAGACACGCAACACACGCGAGGCGGTTTCCTTTATGATCTTTTTTGGTGAAAGCAAACTTGACAGCGGTTTTTTTCTTGCGCCTGATCTACCTTATTTCATCAGTTTTTTCCTTGGTAAAGACGAGAAACCAGATGAGGTTTACCTTGGTAACTATTGGCAGAAAGGCGGACGTTATCTCTGTATACCATGTGACGGTACCAGCGAAAAAACATATGTCACGGAAATTGACCTGTCTGCGAAATTCTTTGAATTATTTGCTAAACAGCCACTACCTATCAGCGCTCTTGGAATTGAGGTAGATGTTCAGAAAACCGATAAAGTAAACGGACGTCACTCAAAGGCGTACATTAAACGAGTTGAATTGTTCTAAAAATAAACATGAATGATTTTTTTAAAAACACCCTTGACCCCATGGTTGCATTGACGTTGATTGCAGTCTTGGATATTTTCCTATTCCTGCTTGTTGGTGCATGGACAGTAGGCGGTGGTGAAACGATGATCACCGGTCTGGTGGCCCAATTTTTCCTCGGAGATGAACTTTCCAGGATTCCTTTCTGGAACCTGGTCTTTGTTCCGGATGCCGGCTACTGGAAAATATATATAAGCTTGGGAATGCTCTTTGGAGCAATTGTAAGCGCGATTTTGAGCAAAGAGTTCTACCTGAGGTTCCCACGAAGATTAGGTGAATGGGTGATGATCACCATCGGAGGACTGCTGATGGGTTTTGGTATCCGTCTGGCTTTCGTCTGCAATGTTAGCACTTTCTTCGGCTTGACTCCTCAAATGAATTTAGGCGGCTATCTTGCGATAAGTGGAATCTTGGCAGGAGCCTGGGTAGGCTCATGGATCTATAAAAAAGTATTGGAAGGATAAATCATGTCTGTAATCGGTGAATGTTTAGTGGCTTTTGTTTTTGGCTCAATTGTCGGATTACTTGTTCAACGTTCCCGGTTTTGCAATACAGCAGCATTACGGGATGCAATGTTGTTTAAAACTTATAGAAACACAAAACCACTGTTGATGGGAATGATGATCTTAACATTTGGTTTTACGCTATTCCTCACTTTTGGAGAAGGCAAGGCGATGCAATTCGATGTGGGTTTAAATCAAGTGGCTGGCTTGTTTCTGTTTGGAATCGGGATGGTCCTAGCCGGTGCTTGTACCGTTTCAACGTGGGTCAAAGCCGGAGAAGGCAACGTAGGCGCCATGTGGGCGTTGCTTTTTACTTTTATAGGCATGTTCCTTTTTTCATTGCTCTGGTCAGAAAATTTCTGGCCGCCTGCTTCTATCAGCATGACTGGAGAACCAAATTTGGAAGCACTCCAGTTAGGTTTTATAAACGCACGCACATTACAAGATAAATTTGGTGTGCCTGCAGTGATTTTTGGAATGGTACAGGTCTTCTTGCTTGGATTGATTTATCGTGCTATTGTTAAAAAAGAACAGGCTCAACTTCTGAAACATGACAAGGTTGCAGCAGCACACAAAGTAGAATTGGCAGAGCCAGCCTAGTCCTGAAAAAATTATTTATTTTAAATTATTAAGCACGAAAGGAAGTTATGGGACTGTTTTCTCGTAAACCAAAAAATGAAGATACTCAACAAGTTAATTTACAGGAAGTTAAACTGAGTGACGGAATTTCATATAGTCTGGCGCAGCAGTTGGATTGTCTTGGTGACTCTTGTCCACGTCCACAGATGATGACGAAGAAAGCCCTCAACAACATGCAGACAAACGATGTAGTAGAAATCACTGTTGACAATCCTTCTTCAATGGAAGCAGTTCCACCAATGGGACCTCAATTAGGTGCGACTCATTTGGAAACAGTTACTGAAAATAACTGTTGGAAGATCTACATGAGAAAAGATTGATTAAATTATAGTTACACCATGAAACAATTATTTTTAACAAGAGTTTTTGTAACTGTCGTTTGCGCTTTGAGTATTGCAACCCTGTTTTATGTTTTTATTGTTCCAATGCCAAGCATGTATACATCCCGTGACGGAATTCCGCATTTCACTCCAAATGTGATTGACCCAATTACTGGTGATACGATCAGAATCAAAAGACTCGTACAGCATTATAAAGGAGAATAAAGTATGACTCTGGATATTGAACTAATTGCAGAACTTGTCATGTTTGTAGTGGCCATTGGAGCAATGTATCTATTTTTCCTGAAAGATTCATTTTAATTGGTGCTTAACCATACAGCTGATTTTTCAAACGACTTTCAAAGATAATTCTATGGATAGATCAAGTATAATTTTTTGTATAGGGAGTGTACTGTTTTGTCTTGGTATCGCAATTTTTACTTTCCCTGCAGCCTCAGTTTCCAGAGAAACACTCACCAACGCAAACACTCCAATGGATGCAGAAAAAATGCAGGATATCGATTTGGGAGACTTTGGTAAAGTTACTGTGTTGGAAATGCTGAACTATTATTTGGAAAATCCACCTGCAAAAACTACTGTTGAATCTGAGCTTAAAGAAACCCATTTTCAGGGTTGCTGATGTATGCGGAAAGCGATATTTTTATTCTGTCTTTTGTTCACAGTTTTCGCATCGGTGGACAAAGCACTCACAGCTCCTGCTTTTAGTTATGCTTCAAAGATAGAGACAGACCTACTCCACAGAGCAGTCATTGTTGATGTACGTCAACAGGAACTTTGTCTTAAAGGAAGTTTATTAGGAGCACGCTGTTTGCCTGCAGTTGATTTTTTCGGACCGCACGGTCGATTAGTTAATTTTCCTGATCTTTCATGGTTACTCGGAACTGCAGGACTTTCCGGAAGCGAACATGTGTTAGTTGTAGGAATCTCTCCGCTGAAACGTGATTTTGTTGCAGGAATTCTTTATCTTGCCGGCCAGCAGAAAGTTACAATCCTCAGAATTCCCTTTGCTGAACTTGAGGCTAAATCGGCGGATTTAAAACCCGGACAAAAACGCACTAATATTCGTTCTGCTGTGCACAGTGCCCCTTTCCGCGCGGAAATGATTATTTTGCGGAATGAACTGGATGCATTGCTAAAAAGCAATAAATCATTCGACCTACTGGATGGCAGAAGCGAAAAGGAATATTGGGGAGAAAATATCAGGACTTCCCGTGGAGGACACTTGCCGGGAGCACAGCTTCTTCCGGCTGCAGAATTAAGAGCTTTGTTAAAAAGAGATCCTCAGAGTATTCCTGACTTTTCGGTACCAATTGTTTATGCGCACAACACACTGGAAAGCGTGGCTTATTTTAGCTTGCTTCGAGCAGGATTCGGAATTGAAGCCCGTGTTTTTTTAACAGGTTGGGCTGACTGGGCCATGGAGTCGTCTTTGTCAGTTGACAGTTTGAGCTATCCGGACAAACAATCTTTAAACAAAATTTCTGCACCGGAAATCCCGTCACAGACTGACAATTATTGGCTGATCTCCATCGCAGTGATTCTTGCAGGCCTTTTTTTAATGGCATGGGGAATTTTATCAAAAAAAAGAAAACGCACATGACTGAATTACTTTTTATTGTTGCTTCTGCAAAAACAGGAGCAGTACTGGAACCGCTGGCACGTGCCTGCAAGAGGAACGGTACATCATGGTGTTGTTTCATCACTGGAGAAGGTGTTAAACAACTGAAAAATCCTGAACTATTAAAGCTTCTTCCAAATGCAGAAAGAGCGATAGCATGTGAGCATTCCTGGCATGAGTTCTTTGGTTTCTCCGAATGCCCAGCCGAACTTGGAAGTCAAACCTCCAACAGTGAAATGATGACTGAAACAAAACGTGTGATCAGTCTTTAAAGGCTAAATATGACTACTAAAATAATTACTGTACTGGGACGTGATAATCATGCGGAGGCTATGCGGGTCGCCGCGGGATTAACCATTTATGGACATGAAGTCCGCATAGTTTTTATGAGTGAAGCTGTGGCAGAAACTGAGGAAAACGCAAAACAGGCAGAATTGCTCGAACTTGCAGATATTATTCCTGAAACAACAGTTTCTGAAATGGCTGACGACTTACCGTTTTTAGACTCTGCGGCACTGGCTCAGGTTATTAATGAATCAGACCATATCATAAATATCTAATGACAAATACTATCCTTGCATTGCATGCAAACCTGTTTCAGGATGCTAATACTGTTGAATCCGCACTTGAAGAAATGACAGACAATCCTGAAGTCAAACACAAATCCTTAACACCGGCAACAATGAGTGAAAAGGACTGGGACCAAATCCTTGTCGATATCCTCTCTGTTGAAAAAATCATTACCCTCTAGAATAACTTGTTTTTTCTACTGTATATCACTATTGTCCGGTAGATTATATTTTCACCTAGAAAGGTGTCATTATGATGAGATTACTCTTTATTTTAATTTTATAAATCAATGAAATTATTACAATAAGCGAAAATGAGATATATTTCTCAAACTTATGGAGCAAATAATATTTTTCAAATCGAAAAATATATAAAACCTCGGAATACCTTATGCTATGAGGGCTTCCGTGGTTTTGCCCTCAAATGTGCTTGACACTAGTGACTGTATATATTAAATTATCCTAGTTCAGCATAAATAAACTACGTAAATTTACGTATATATATAAACATATTTAAAGTTTAATATCCCTTTATATTAAGAAAAAGGAATAAAAAGTGTGCGAACTAATTTTCAGAAAGGCCGATTTTCAATAAAGCCCTTCCGGAAAGCAGAGGCAGACCATTTGGTTCTGCTGTGTAACGGTGTTGCCTGAAACAATGTTTGAAAAGGTTAAGAGTAATAATCTCCCCTAATAGTTGTCTGCAGGAAAATTCATCACCATTTTATCAACAACCATGAAACTAGAGGTTATCATGAAAAAATTAATACTAATGTTGGCAGTTTCTTTCCTTGGAATTGCCGGAGCAACCCAAGCAGCAAGCCCGTTGGTTGATGTCGCATGGGTCACAGCCAATACAGGCAAAGCAGGTGTTGTATTTTTGGATTTTCGCGGAAATGCAGCTTATTTACGCGGTCATGTTCCAGGAGCAATTCATTCTAATTATGGTAAAGACGGCTGGCGCGAAAAAAACTCTGATGGTACCATCGGCATGATTCCCTCCGCAGACAAATTAGCGGCTCTTATTGGTGGTCTGGGGATCGGTAACGGTGATCATGTTGTGCTGCTGCCTGCTGGAAATTCATCTTCAGATATGGGAGTAGGAACGCGTGTTTACTGGACATTTAAGGTGCTGGGTCATGATGAAGTTTCGATCCTTAACGGTGGTATGAACGCTTATAAAAAAGCAAAAGCAAAACTTGAAAAAGGCTTGGTGAAGCTTGATCCAAAAACGTTCTCTACACAATGGCGTTCCGAAATGGTTGTGACAAAAGCACAGGTAAAGAAAGCTCTTGATGCAGGTGTAACATTGGTGGACAGCAGAACATATGATCAATATGTAGGTCTGAACAAACATCCAAAAGCCAAGCGCAAGGGAACAATTACCGGTGCGGTGGTTTTACCACAAAACTGGCTCACAGTCGGCGGCAAGGGTACTTTTCGAAGTAATGATGAGTTAAAAAAACTCTACGCTGCTTCCGGTGTACCTACTTCAGGTGAGCAGATCACTTTCTGTAACACTGGTCACTGGGCTTCTATAGACTGGTTTGTCGGCAGTGAGTTGGTAGGAAACAAACAAACTCAAA
>Ga0209657_1002442_pt1 | contig 10371 bp, 8 predicted proteins | sample SaaInlV_100m_DNA_FD_184650 | JGI IMG/M metagenome (GOLD analysis project Ga0209657, IMG submission 184650) | Marine microbial communities from expanding oxygen minimum zones in the Saanich Inlet - SI037_S3LV_100m_DNA (SPAdes) (version 2) | ecosystem: Environmental > Aquatic > Marine > Intertidal... | reverse complement strand
TAATTAAATTTCTCCAGAAGAGATTGATCATCAATCAAGGATAAGATAAATTGAATAAAAAGTGCTCTGCATAATGGGAAATATAAGTAACAAAATTAAATTATTTCATCTTAAGTAAGCGTATTAAAGTGAGTAATAAAGGTGTTCAAATTATTGATGTTGCCAAAGAAATTAATATTGAATTAATAAATATAGAATGGATTGTCTAATTGATAACATATAGCATAAAAAAAATAAAATTCAATTCACTAAGTTCAATTATTCAATAAAAAATATCTATAAAAGATGTTAAAACCATTAGCACAATATAAATACATTAACAAAGTATTTCGAGAACATCCTTTAGCACAACTTAATTTGAAAAAAGCTTGGGCTTATTATCTTATATACAATATGATAATTAGGATTAAAAATACACCAGCAAAGTTTAAGTGGGTGAATGGTTTGAATATATATACTCAAAAAGGTGATTCTTGCCTTGGAGGCAATGTATTTTTAGGATTAATGGAGTTTCATGAATCAGCATTTTTAGTCCACTTTTTACAACACTCAGAGCTTTTTGTAGATGTGGGTGCGAATTTGGGTCATTACACATTATTAGCATCTGGAATATGTGGTGCAAGGACAATAGCAATAGAACCAATACCCACTACATATAAAAGATTATGTTATAATATTATGAAAAATAATATTCGAGACATGGTGGATATTAGAAATATTGGAGTTGGTGAAAAGGATGGTGAATTGGTCTTTTCAAATATTGATAACAATGCAATTAATTATGTCCAAGAAAATGGAAATAATAATAGTGGTTTAAAGGTGCGTGTACAAACGCTTAACAATTTATTGAATGGTAAATCACCCAAAGTTATTAAAATTGATGTAGAAGGGTATGAACTTTTTACGCTCAAAGGAGCGAATAAAGTTTTAATGAATCCAGACTTAGAAGTATTAATTATAGAAATTAATGGACACTGCCGTAGATATGGTAATACAGAAGAAGAAGTATTCAGATTTATTGCTAGTTTTGGTTTTAAACCTGTTTATTATAATCCTTTTACACGAAAAATAAATTTATTAAATAACTATAATCATGATTCAGATAGTACAATATTTATTAGAGATTTAAAGGATGCTACTTTTAGAGTTAAACATGGGGAAAAAATACAGATTTGGAAAAATTGTTATATTTAATTCTCATTATAATTCACATATATGAATATTTTAATCTATATAATATTAATGAAGCTAGATCAGGCCAGATAAGATGGGGAGATGCTATTTATACTAGCAAAGGAAATAGAGAGAAAATGATAGGTCGATTTGGATTAGGAAGATGAAGTGGTTGGTAGTAGATCATTTTGGAAAGTTGGTATTAATTTATAATTCATATTTAAATAAAATTTATTATGAATAAACAAGATAATAAATGTTTGGCACTAATTGTTCCCTGTATGAATGAACAAGAAGTACTACAAAAAACAAATAGTGAACTGCTCACGCTCTTGAACAAGCTTATTGATAATTTATTAATTAACTCTAATTCATATATTTATTATGTTGATGATGGCAGTACAGATGAAACTTGGCCTATTATAAAACAATTATGTTCAGAAAATAAGAATGTAAGTGGCTTAAAACTCTCAAAAAATTTTGGGCATCAAAATGCTTTGCTTGCCGGGTTGACAAGAGTTAATAATAAATGTGATTTTGCGATAACGATTGATGCTGATTTACAACAAGACATCAACGTAATTCCAGAAATGATAAATAAACATTATTCGGGTGCTGAAATAGTCTTTGGTGTACGTATTAATAGAAATGGAGATTCACTATTTAAAGAAATTACAGGTGATATCTATACAAAAATTATTAATCACCTTGGTGGTAATCTAGTTGATGGGCATGCTGATTTTAGATTAATGGGAATAAAATCGATAGAGGCATTATTGGAACACAGTGAAAATAATATATTCCTTAGAGGAATAGTTCCTGAATTGGGATTTCAATCAAGCATAGTAAAATTTGAACAAAAAAATAGATTTGCAGGAGAGACAAAATATACAACGGTTAAAATGTTCCAATTAGCATATAAAGGACTAACATCAATTACAATTGCACCTTTAAGGGCATTAATAATTTTAGGTGGAGGGTCACTTGTTTTATCATTTTTTTATGTGATTTATGTATTGTATGCAAAATATGTTGTCGAATTGGCTGTCCCGGGATGGGCATCAATTGTTTTGCCAATTTGGATATTTAGCAGCCTTCAATTATTATCAATTGGTTTACTAGGGGAATACATATCTCGCATTTTCATAGATATCAAAAAAAGGCCAAGGTTTATTTTTGATGACGAAGTATAATTCATGAATAAATTTTTCATTTATTTAGATAAAAAATTAAATGATTTATTTTCTAAAAGTTGTGTTAATACTAAGGTTATTAATGTTTCTCTTTTTATTGCAATCACATATTTTATTATTCGATTTATAGATAACGTATTTTTGGCTCCTGCATATTTGGGAGACGAATCATTTTTCACTAGGGATTTGATTTTTTTTATAGAAAATGGGTATAATATATCAGTAATTAATGGTACCTGTATTCCATTCACACTACTATCAAGATTCCTTTATTATTTTTTGAATGATATATCTATGTCACTCCGGTTAGCAAATGTAATAATTATTTTCTTATTGTTTCTATATATATTCGGTAGAAAAAATTTATTAGTCATGAATTATAAAAAAATATTTATGATATTATTTTTAATGATAATTGGTACTACAGGTGGCATGTTTTATGGTACAAACGATAGTTTTTTTTCAGTTAGTTTTATTATCTTATGTTCGGAGAGTTACCTATATCTAAAGCGGGAAAAAATAAACCGAATGTTCATAATAATGGTTTTTTCAATTTGTATAATGTCCAGACCTCATTTCATTATTTATTTTCCAATATTATTCTTTTCCTTTTATATTTATTTAATCTACCAAAACGGTTGGAAATTGAAGATTTTATTTAATCCAATAATAATTAGTTTTTTCATTAGTATTTCGATTGTATTATTATTTAACTATCCTAAAATAATAAATAATAACTTCACCCATAATCAAGGAACTTATTTACCAAAGTTTCTATTTTTTTCATATGCAGATAAATCAGGGACTTATAAAACAGATGATCCAGAATTTAGTTGGACTCAGTGGGGCTTTTATTCACAAATGGTATCAAATAATAATAGATTGGGTTTATTTGCTCCTTTAGTTGATTGGGATGAAGTTAGGACCTATAAGGAAAAAAATGGGGAGGATAGTCTTCCACAATCTTATCAAGCGTACCTACTTGAATGTTTTCCATCAATTATTAGAAGAGTGCCCATCTCAATTATTGAAGTTGGTTTTTATAGTATCAGATATGTTGGTTGTTTTTTATTATGTCTTCCATTTTGGGTATTCTTCAAAATCCGTGAAAAAACTAATAATCCTTTGATATTTATCTCAATTTTAGTTTTTGTTGGAATTATTGCGTGGACTATAATTTGGCCTACTACAATTGCTCCGCAGAAGTTGATGCCCTTTTACGTAATGTTATTAATCTTAGTAACAGAAAAATCAAATTCTAATTCTTATGTTTTTAAAAATAACTACTTAATGCTAAATATCATTATCATGGATGTCATAACAATATGGGCTCTATGGAAATGGAAAATATTTCTTAACATCTGAGCAATGCAAATAAGGTTATATCTGTGATAATACCAGTACATAATACTTTCAAAACGCTAGTAGAATATTGGACACATTATTATTCCCCGCGACTGAGAGATTGATAAGATTATTAAAGAGACTTGCTAAATTAGATCCAATATCAAATAATATTATTAACTCAATTTATTTTGAACAATGGAGCCAAATGATATAATATAAATGGTTTTAAATGGCAATCATAAATAATAGGTAAATCTTAATGGTAAAAAAAAATATTGATATTTCCATTGTCATTCTATGTTATAAATCTGGTAAAGAAATAATAAAATTTATCGAAAGTATCTATTCAAGAGGTAATGAGCGTAAAATTGAATTTGAGGTAATCTTAGTAGCTAATTATTGGCCGAATGAAAATGATATCACCCCCACGCTTGTAAATAGATATGCCATAAATAAGAATAATTGCTTAGTTGTGTCCAAACCTAAGGGAGGAATGATGGGTTGGGATATGAGAAGTGGGCTAGAGAAAGCTAATGGTAGAGTGCTAGTCGTAATAGACGGTGATAATCAATTTGAACCAGATCTTGTTTTTTGGGTTTATGATAAACTTCGGACCGATAATTTAGATTTATGCAAAACATACAGAGTGGATCGAGAAGATGGTATTTATCGAAAATTTATTTCTAATATTTTCAATATTTTTTTCATGTTATTATTTCCTGTAAAAAAGTATAAAAAGGACTATCGGGACATTAATTCAAAACCCAAAGCAATTTTAAGTTCAGCATATCAGAAAATGAATTTAAAAGCTGATGATTGGTTTATAGATGCAGAAATAATGCTTCAAGCTCGTAACCTGAAATTAAAAATAGGTAGTTTCCCTATTAGTTTCTATAAAAGTGAAAGAGAATCTTTTGTAAAACCTATAGCTATAATTGAATTCATAAAAAACTTAGTTCATTATTGGATAAGAGGCATTTCTTATAAAAATTAAGCTGTTATTGACAGGAAGTAGTAGTTCCATAGGTTCTGCACTTCTAGAAAAAATTAGTTTTGAACTTTATGATGTCACATGTATTTCAAGAAGAAAACATAATTACAATTCCAAAAGCATTAACATTTATGTAGGTAATTTAGAGGAGAAAAAAACTCTGCACGAATTTCCAAAGCAAGATGTTGTGGTACACATTGCAGGTGTCACTCATGCAAAAAAATATAGTGAGTATTACAATGGCAATGTAAAAACCACCATTAACCTAATTGATTATTGTCAAAAATTGGGTATTAAACATTTCATATATATTAGTTCTAGAACGGCATTGCCAAATTCTGGAATATATGGGGAAACCAAATTACTTGCCGAAAAAGTTATCGTTAATTCTAAAATTCCATATACGATATTTAGGTTATCTGAGGTATATGGAAAGGAGACTAATGGTTTACAATTATTGAATTTTTCTATTAAACATTTCCCATTTATCTTAATTCCTGGTTATTATGGGTACAAACTATGCCCAGTTTATATAGATGATGTTATCCAAGTCGTGTTAGCAGGTATCTCGTTAAAAAGTGCTTCTAATAAAGTTTATATAATTGCAGGTAACCAAGAATACAGTTTCCAAGAACTTGCTACCTTAATGACTGAGTATTTGAAAATCAATAAGAAAACAATCAATATACCAATACTGCTAATAAGAATTCTGTCATATTTTAACTTAATTATGAAAAAACCATTACTATTTCCTGATCAAATAAATCGTTTAATATGCAAAAAACCGGCAAATATTGGTCTTGCGAAAAATGATTTTAATTTTGATCCAAAACCGGTCCATGACCAAATAGAAAAGATCTGTATGTGACCTAATGATCACTATAGAAAAACTATAGGGATAGAAATTATTAAGATAAATGGTATACATGATTTTAACATCCCTTTTAACAAACCCAGTTTAGCTGGGAATGAACTTGAATATATCCAAGATGCAATTTCTCTTAGACATATTTCGGGAGATGGTAATTACGCAAAAAAATGTAATTCTTTATTGGAAGTTGAATTAGGTATAAAAAAAGCACTGCTTACCACATCCTGCACTCACGCTTTAGAGATGGCAGCAATCCTTTTAGACATCCGGCCCGGTGATGAAGTGATTGTACCTTCATTTACTGTATCCACAGTAAATGCGTTTGTTTTGTGATGCGCAAAACCTGTTTTTGTTGATATCCGCCCAGATAAATTGAATATGGTTGAAAATTACATTGAAGATTTGAACTTTAATTACTTTTATGGCTTTTAGGGTAAAACTTCCCTATTTAATTAGCACAATACTTATAGTTATTTGCTCATCTTATTTTTTAAGCAAAAACACACCATTCACTGGAGATGAATTTTATACTCTAGATATTGAAAAAATCCATAAACCCATTCCCTATCGTATAGTATTATCGCAGATAATTGAGATATTTAGTCCCATCACATCGGAAAATATTTTTAGTCTTCGCTTCACCAGTATTGTATTTACGCTGGTTAGTATCATTCTTTGGTATCTGTGTTTCATCAGGGATAAATATGAAGCGATAATTTTTTCCATATTAATAATAACTAGCAGTTTTCTATTACAAGAATCCATCTACTTCAGATATTATTCTTATTATTTTTTATCATCTACGGTTACTTTTTTATGCTTAATACACTGGGCTAAAAAACTCAATACAAACCAGAAACTCATGGTTGGATTTTTAGGCACACTCATCAGCCCCTATCTCTTTTATATATTAAATGCACTCCAATTTGCATTCTACTTTATATATATTTTTATATTTGAAAAAATTAAAAATATAAAATTGCAACTAACCTTATTTATGCTTCCATTATTTTTTATTTTATTTATTGCAATAAAACCCAAAATTATTTGGACCTTGTTTAATTGGTTAAACATAATTGGCCATTTAAAAATAGATATGACTGCAGGTATTGTTCATGGTATTACCAAATCAGTCATTATTAAGCCTTTTTATGCCGTGTATCAAATGATTTTTGGCTATGATATTGCCCCAACAAGTTCGATTCTAATTTTTCTATTGTTCATATTGGTTTCAATGTTGATAGCTCACCAGCTATACAGGATATTTTTGGTGGATAAGTACCTATTTTTGCAATATTCAGCAATTTGTATTGTACCATTTCTTATGATTTATCTTTTTTTTGAAGTTATCTCTTTACCTGGGTTTACTCAACTTGAAACAAAACATGGAATGCTATTATATCCTTTGGTAATTAGCCTGATTGTAAAATCGCGCAACTATGTATCTCCAATGATTTCATATCTTTTGGTTGGCTCTATTATTTTTTGTCAGACAACAGGTATACTCTTCGCCTATAATAAAAAATATGTGAACTGGAATAATATTATAGAAAAAATAGATTTATTTGTAAATAGTGATGATAAAACAAAGATTCTTATGGATGGTAGGTCAAGGGAAACATTCAAATTTTATAATCAGAATCTAGAGATTAATAAAATCATCAGTTATACCTGGGAGCCAATGGATTCATTAGAATCTTGGATTAAAGACAAAGAAAGATTGGTTTTATTACTTAATGATTATAAATCTTATACACCTTTAACGCTCGAACAAAACTGGAACGCTGGTAGTGGGAGTTTGGATAGAGTTGAAAAACTAAATATGATTCTAAATAGAGTAAATAAAGATTATTATCTAGATGATTCATACGTTAGTTATCCCACATTCCTTTATTTACTCAAAAAGAAGGTTGATGGACCTGATAATATTGTTAGTGCTGGTGTGTGGCAGCATCAGTTAAAAGATTTGGGTCTGCCAATTAAGAGTGATAAAAAAAATGATGTTTTATCATCAATAATTATTCAACCAGGCGATTCAGTTGAAGTTATTTCAGACTCAATTCTTGTTTTTAATTTGGAAAATTCCTGTCAGGAGATTGAAGTTGGAGATACGGTAGGATTTGTGGAATTAAATCATGTTCAAATTCCACTTATTCTTGGTAAAAATATTTGGGATGTATTTGCTGAGTTCAGAGATGAAGAAATTAATGAAGCAAATGTGTTCCATAGTTGGATTCATAAACCACTTGTGTCGGGATCCATCAAATATGAGGGATCGTATTTCCAACATACTGCTAATCTTTATACAATGAATAGTCATTATTCACATGAAGTAATAAAAGTGATTAATAATTCTGGTAAATCAAATATTCGTTTCTGGATAAGTAATTAATAAGTGTTACTAAGGTATTCTAGATTAATTCGCATTAATAATTGGACTAAAAATTTAATTATATTTTCACCTTTATTTTTTGCTGGAAAAATCAGCAATGTAGTTCTCCTTCAGCAAACTTTGATTTCATTTATCTCATTTTCATTTTTAACCAGTTCTATTTATATCCTGAACGATTATATGGATCTTGAGCATGATCGTGCCCACCCGTCCAAAAAAAATAGGCCCTTAGCCTCGGGTAAAGTCCCAATTGCCCACGCTGGAGCAATGGCGATCATTTTACTTATCGTTGGTTTGGGTATCATTTTCCAATTATCAATTGATTCATTCTATGTCTCTTTGTCCTATGTGTTTATTATGGTTGCCTATTGCCTGGTGTTTCGAAAAATGGCTCTGGTTGACATTGGAATTATTGCTACTGGTTTTGTCATCCGTCTTTATGTAGGCAGCACTGTGACAGGAATTCCCAATTCCATGTGGATCATTATTATGACCTTCCTGCTTGCTCTTTTTATTACCCTTGCCAAGCGCAGGGATGACCTAACGAGGTTGGTTATTAATGAGGAGAATACAAGAGAGTCCTTAAATGGGTATAATATAACTCTGGTGGATAGTCTTATCATTGTACTGGTCCCGATTATCATCGTTTCATATATACTTTATTGTACCGCAGATGAAAATATTACCAGGGTTGGAAATAATCTTTATCTGACGTCAGTCTTTGTCTTTTTTGGATTTATGAGGTATCTCCAACTGATTTTTGTGAAAAATATGGGAGGTGATCCTATGGGACTCTTATATCGTGATTCCGGGATTCAATTATTACTGTTTTTTTGGATTTCATCCTTTGCGTGGATACTTTATTTCTAATGGGCACTTACATCTCTTGGTAAAAAATAATAATATTTCTGCCTGGGGGAATTTCCCTAGAATAATAGGAAAAATATCAAAAGCATCAACCAGAGAACAATTAATCAAGACTTTAAATGAAAATGATACTATTATTCCTTTTGGAAATGGAAGAAGTTATGGTGATAGTGCCCTGAATGATCATATGGTACAATACGATAATCCGGAAATATCGATTGAATTTGACCAAGAACTCGGCATAGTACAGGTAAGCGCTGCTACCCAGATAGGAGATTTGATAGATTATATTCTTCCCTTTGGTTGGTTTCCACCCGTTGTGCCCGGTACAAAGTTTGTCACCATTGGTGGTGCGATTGCTGCGGATATCCACGGGAAAAATCATCATATTGATGGGTGTTTTAGCCAACATGTTCTCTCTTTTAATCTTATGTTAGCTGATGGTGATATTATTCATTGTTCAAAAAGTAATACTCCCGAGCTATTTAAAGCTACTTGTGGGGGAATGGGCTTAACGGGTATTATACTAAATGCTAAAATAAAAATGATGTCTGTTCAATCTAATATAGTTGAGCAAATTTCCTACAAAGCGAAAAATATAAATCAAATATTTTCTCTTTTTCAAAAAAATGATTCTAAACGATATTCAGTTGCATGGATAGACTGTACTGCAAAAGAGAATAAATTAGGACGTGGAATATTGATTACCGGGGATTTTATAGAACAAGAGTATCAAAGTGAAATCAATAGACCTAAAAAACCAGGAATTTCTATCCCATTCTTTTTACCGTCTTGGATCATAAACAAATTTTCATTAAAAATATTTAATACGCTTTATTATAATGTTTCAGGTTTAAAAGAGAAGAAAAAAATAAATATAGATTATAATGATTTTTTTTTCCCATTAGATACGTTACATCATTGGAATAGACTTTATGGAAGAAAGGGGTTTCTACAATATCAATTTGTATTGCCATTAAAATATAGTTTCACGGGGATTCAAAAAATATTAGTCAAAATTTCTCAGTCTGGCCAAGGATCACCTTTAGCAGTATTAAAATTATTTGGACCAGAAAATAAAAATTATTTATCTTTCCCTATGAAAGGATATACATTAGCATTGGATTTTAAAAATCAACCTTCCGTTTTTCCTTTATTGAATGAATTGGATAAAATTGTATTAGAATATAAGGGGAGGGTTTACCTCGCTAAAGATGCTAGAATTAATAAAGCCAATTTTGAATCAGGATATGGCAGGATTAATAATTTTCGCAAGTTAAGGCATCAAGATAATTTGGAAATCAAATTTCAATCTCACCAATCAAAAAGACTTCGGTTATAAATGAAACCAGTTTTGATCCTTGGCGCTAAAAGTGATATGGCGAAAGCGACAGCTGAATTTTATGCAAAAAATGGATGGGACCTAAATTTAGCAGGAAGAAATATTATTACGGAGTTGTCAACATTTAGAGACCGATTAAAAGATGATTATGGCTGTGAAATAAATCTCTATGATTTGGATATATTAGATTTCAAA
>Ga0209657_1002423_pt1 | contig 10412 bp, 16 predicted proteins | sample SaaInlV_100m_DNA_FD_184650 | JGI IMG/M metagenome (GOLD analysis project Ga0209657, IMG submission 184650) | Marine microbial communities from expanding oxygen minimum zones in the Saanich Inlet - SI037_S3LV_100m_DNA (SPAdes) (version 2) | ecosystem: Environmental > Aquatic > Marine > Intertidal... | reverse complement strand
CGTGGCTCCAGTTGCACCCGTGGCTCCAGTTGCACCTGTGGCTCCAGTGGCTCCAGTTGCACCTGTGGCACCCGTGGCTCCAGTTGGTCCAACTACAGTTGAGTCCTCACCTGTGGCTCCGGTAGCACCTGTGACTCCGGCACCGGTAGGACCGGTAGGACCGGTGGCTCCGGTAGAACCAGTTGTTCCGGTGGTTCCTGTTACTCCATGAGAGCCCGTATAGCCAGGACCAGTTGCTCCGGTATTTCCCAATGGTCCTTGCGGTCCTTGCGATCCTTGTGGTCCAATTCCCGCTGGTTGACTGATAGTGACCTTCTCTTGATCACCCTGTACAACAACTCGAATGTTGTTAGTAGAGACTACCTTTACAACATTGTCCTGTGAATCGTTTACTACTACCCGTATGCTCATCTGGTTACTTCTGGAATGACCTCAAACCTACCACGAACGATCTTGTTTACCGTGTTTCCTGATTGGATCTCTAGATCATAGAAATGCTTACCCCGAGGAACATTTGCCATTGTATCTGCATCAATGGTAACTAGAATTCCACCCGTAGTTCCTGTTGCTCCACCACTAGACGAATCTAATTTGATTTGACCAGACCCAGAAACACCAGAACCAACAACAAATTCGCCTGTTCCGCCACCACCAGTTACAGATCCGTTATGAACCGTACCCGATGACATTCCCATTGTCGATCCGGTGATATGAAGAACGAGATCAGTATCCTCAATGGATCTCCTCACTTGCATGGAGGAAGTATATGCATCTAGGGTGATTCCTGTCTCGTCACTTTGTTGGTATTTTAGGTAGAGTAAGAATGAAGCGCCTTGCTCTGTTATGATATCGTATTCGCCTGCTGCCATTTTTCGAGTTCCTCCGGGATTGTGTAGAGTTACACCCTATCTATGCTCGCTGCTTACTCTTACGAGACTTCTGCTTCTTCTTCTTTGCAACAGTCTTCTTCTGCATTTCCTGCCGAGACTTCTTTGCGTCAAACTCTCGTTGAGCCTCTTCGATCTTACTCTGCTTGTATTTATTTAGGGCGCCTTCGTAGTGAGAGAGATTCCCAACGATCCTTTCTCGATGTTCTTCAGGAACGACCTGTTTGCCTAGAAGTTCGACGAGTTTCTTGGATGCCGTATAACCATTCTCGATGTCTCCCATATAGAACGCAGTAGATGCGAACTCGTCTAGGATCTTCCAATCGTAAACATCTCTCGACAAGAACAAGATGTCATTCTCTGGGAATGGGATCTCCAAAGCATGTTTAGAGAACATATACCCCAATCGTGGGTTGCCGTTGAGTCTATGAACCCTAGCAATTTCGTATAGTGCCTCTGCACGATCCGGCTTCACATTCCACGCTTGTAAGAATGTGTCTTGGGCATCCATCCAAGGCTTGTTCTGGAGAAGTTTGGTCACAGCAACCCGGAAGATAGAGTAGTAAACCTCTTCGATCCACCCCCCTAATGTTGCTCTCTTGGCATATGCTTCTTCTGCCTTCTCCCATTGATGAGAATCAAAGTAACTCTGTGCAAGATAGAACTGATACCGTGCATTCTCAGGCTCTTCCTTGAGTGCTTCTACGAGAGTCTCCGCATCCCGAGAATACTTCTTGATGTGGTCAAGAGGAGTTCCATCCTCATTTATGTTCCGTGCGCCGAGCGTGCGAGCATCAAGAAAGTAGTCTCCTTTTAGTCGATCTGTCCTAAGAGACGAATCTGCTTGCTTTGGGGGACATTCTGCGTATTCGTGAAGGATTCCAGTATACTTCCACCCCACACCCGTCTTGAAGATCTGGTTCCTCCACCACTGGAAGTCACCTCGACGAATGAAAACACCGTATCCGTCCACTTGATCGTCAAGTTGGTCTATAGGCAGTTCGCCTTTGATGTAGTCATCAGCATCGATCATAAGGATCCATTTGGCTTTCCCATCACACGCGCGCAGTGCCTCCGTGCGAGTCTCACCAAACCCCTTCCACTCGACCTCGTTGAGTTCTCCGGGGATCCCCTTCTCTGCGAAGTAGTCCTTGATGAACTGCTGCGTTCCATCGGTGGATCCATTGTCATTGATCACCCAGTAGTCGATATACTTGAAGATGGAGTCCAAACACGTTCTAAAGTGTTCATGGTTCTCATTTTTTACGATCATACACAGTGTTATATTATGCATTGGTTGTCTCTTTCTCTGTATTGCGATCAATCCGATCACAAATTGGTCCTATATGATCTTCTAGTGTTGTGAGAAATCTCTCATAGTAGTTAGCATAGTAAACAGCCTTCTTATAATTGTCTTCTATGGCATCTCGTCGATTGTTGTAGTCAGACTTCAAATCCCCCAACGACAAAATCGTTTTCTCAAAATCTTCTGGTGAATCTGAATCTATGATTATTATTCCGTCCTCGTTGAAGTAATCTTTGATGTTGGGATCTCCCCAATAAATAGGTACAGTCTTTGTCAGCATAGGATCTATTATTTTCTCAGTGAAATAACCTCTTTCTCTTGAGTTCTCAATCGTTATGTGATGTGAATAGTTGAACAACCTATTCTTATTTCCCTCTATCAGGCGAGAACATCCTTCGCCTTTCCATCCCCGACCACAATATAAAGACACCCGTTTCCCTAACTGTTGATTGCTGAGTATTGCTCTGGTTACTTCAACCCGAAGACCATACCCCCGAACCACATTCACTAACGACGGAGATCCTGATAACAAATAACTTGCTTTGTATTCAGACTTATCAAATAAGTCTTGGTAATAGGATTCATCAACGACCCCAAGAGAATCGTCGTGTCTATCAGGACACTTATTTAGCCAAGTACTTCCGTAGTGTAGGTTTGTGGAATGTGGTATAGCATCTAATATCGACAAATCCCATGTCACAATAAGATCGTAGTGTTCGGCATATTGAATTACTGTGTCTGCATTTTCACGACCATACGACACCGTTGGTTCTGTAGATAGGTGAAGAACTTTGAAGTGATCGTCGTACTCTGGACCAAATTTCTGTGTTATAGTCTTATTGACGTAGCAGTCAACCAGACCTCGGTTGAACAATCGGCAGTGGTCTATCACCACTTTTCGGTCGAAGAACAACCTTTCCAGAAACAGATAGTGTGTTCCATCTCTGATATCTGCTTCGTACTTCATAGAACACCAGTCTTCTCTAAAATGTCAAATACAACATCGTCTGCCATCGGATGATTCATACATCGTTCTAAGTTGTCGTCGATTGCATCTCGTCGAGAGTGATAGTCATCCTCTGTCAGACCACAAACTTGTCCTACACTCTCAAGAACAATAATTCCGTCTGTGTTGAAATAATCCCCAATGTCTGGACTTCCGAGATATACCGGAACAGTACCCGTTGCGAAACAGTTCATCAATTTCTCGGTGAAATAAGTTGAGTAAGACTCATTCTCGATTGATACAGAAAACATATAGGGACATAGAGCCTCTTCGACTTTATCGACTGGTCGGAGGAATCGACCAAACAAGTCTAAACAATCTCTGAGTTCGTTTGCCCATCTGTTTCGTACAAGATGCCCAGAGCATTGCGCCTTGCCAGAACAAAGCATAGACGTTCTTCGTGTCTTCTTGTAGATTCTCGGTTCCTCGACCCACGAAATGTTGGAAGAGTTTGGAGCATACACAAACCTATCATCAATACCCACCAACTCTCTGTTGTGTGTTAGAATCAAGTCATATACATCAATGAAATCGTCTATGTTGTTGTATAGATCTAGGCTCTGTTCTCGGGAAAATCCTCTTGACTCGTTCAACCACAAAACCTTCTTCTTATTCCCTTTATATGAGAATCCTCCTCTGTGATCGTAATCCATAAACACAACCACAGACGATTCTGAATCTTCCTTGTTTTTCCACACATGATTTTTGGGTTGGTTTCCAACTCCACAAGAAGATGTGTCGTGACTGAACGGAGATCCTTTTGTTTCGATATTGATCATTGATTCTTCCTCATATAGAAAGCATCTCCCCATATCACCCCCGCCCAATTAGTGGCAACTCGTTCCATTTCAAACTCACCCAAAAACTCATCCAATTCTTGAATCATCGCACAATCCTCATAGACCTCTGCCCGATTCACCTCGGTCATCACATAGTCCACATTCTCTAAATGTTCTGTGCTTCCCTTGAGAACTTCGAGTTCATATCCCTGCACATCCATATTGATGAAATTATATTCCTTGGGGTTATCTAACTTCTGTACCAACTGATCTACAGTAGACAACTCAACCTCGATGGTGCCGGTGAACTGAATGTGTGGATATTGGCTAAGGTGAAGTACAGGCTTCAGCAGAGAACTAGACTGTCCTGTATTTTCCGTTTCTGTATACATCGTTGCTGTGGTTCCTAAAGTCTCTTTACTCCCCACCGCACACTTGAACAACCGAATAGAATCGTCAGATCCAAATTTCTCTTCTAGTATTCGTTGACATTCTGGTTGGGGTTCAACCATAGCAATCTTGTTGATACCAAGACGTTTGTATTCCCCAACTTCTTGTCCATGATGTGCGCCAACATGAAGAACTCCCCTGATGTCAAGATTGTACTGATCGATCAAACTACTCAAGTCTAGAAGCATTTTATATCACTTTCCATCCTTCGGGGTATAAGTCCCCAATGTTGTGGTGCGCATATTTAGGACCGAACCATGTAGATGGAGCGACAACCGATCCACCTTGCTCATTTAGCCAAGCACCCCACCAACTAAATGTACTATTAGCAATGATGCAGTGATCGCTTCGAGCGATGATGCACATATCAGTCTCTTGACTGCTGTTCTCTGTGACGTAGTAGGCATCAGGGAAGTCCCAATTGTCCCGGACCCAATCGATGTCATCCGACACCACGATGATCTTCCCTTCGCAGAAGTCCTCATACGCCTCTGTATAATACGAGCGTGGGCATAGAGGATGACAGTCCTGAATCTGTGTATAGTCGCCGCGGCGGATGTGCATACAGGTAGTTGGAACCTTTCCGTCCTCTGATGCGATATGAATGTGTTCGAGGGCAGCACCAATGGCTCCTACATTGAACTGAAACTCGACTCGGATTTTCGATGCGATATGATCGAAGTACTTCTCTGTCTGAAAGTATCCTGACATATCTGAATTGTCTGGGATGTCAAACATCTTAGAGTTGAATTCGAATGAGGGTTCGTTGATCGTGTACTCTGGAGTAATGTCATCGCTGTTTTCTGCGGAGATGTGAGGAAACACTTCCAATAAATCTAAATGTCCCGGTCCCGTGAATTTATTGACTGTCATGGATGTAAAGGAATTCTTGTAATCGATACCAGCAGATACACCCTTCTTGTCTGCAATTCCTAGCAGAGAGGCATACTGAAACATCTGGTTTCCCAGTCGTCCATAATATCCTAGTTTCTTGAATGTAATCATTATTGTACGCCTATCGGTCCCAATGAACTGGTCTTGATTTGTAATGGTGTTCTGGTGATTCCTTCCCAGTTGTTCAGACTTTCCCCGTTCGGTCCTTGGTAGTACCAAGGTCTGTGAGGTGCGACAACTAAGAAGTTCTCCATTATCTGGTATGTCCCAAGGTCAAACGGAACGTGACGTTCGTAGAGGCAATGCTTGGCGGCATCTACTACTGACTGTCGATACTTGTCGGTGATGTAGAGAACAGCGTGTGCGGCGAGCATCTTCCCAATTCGGATAATTCCCCCGCCAATGTCTTGCGCCATATACCTTCTGTCACCGTGCGATGTTCCAAGATAGATAGCATCCGTTTCGTCAGGGACTTCAATCGTGTTCTGGTAATCCTCGGTGTGAGTTGCATCGTCCTCTAGGATGAGAAACGGCATTGCGTCCTTGTTCTCTTCCAAACAATTGATGTGAGTCTGACCCACACCGACATAATGAATTTCAGTTGGTCGGGTTCCTTCGGGACAGGGAAGAACAACACCGGGATGTCGGGAGTGGTCCACGATACCCAGTTCGTCGCATTGTTTATTGATTCGGTCTGCATTAGATGTCGCAGAGTCGAGGTTGAGCCACTTGGTTTTTACATTACGAAGATCAATTATCATCACTTTCTGCCTATGTGGTATTTGGGAATCAATTCCCATTCATCCTTTTCTCTGTGGGGTATGATCTTGATTGACTTCACCCCAGACTGCAAATCTTCTACCTTCCCAACATCCACAATCTCAAGCAATCCCCACTCTTCCAGCAACGACGCGATTGTGTTTCGTCGTGCTATGTCCGAATCTGTAATCGTTGACGGCAATCCGTCTAGAGAAAACAGTTCCTTGAAGTGGACAATGTAGTACTTTCCTCGTTTGTGTAGGATGTGGCATGATTGGTAGAGTTTATTCTCTTTGCGAGAGGAGACACCCATGCGGGTCAGTGTCTCTTTGATCTTTAGGAAGTCATCGTCTTCTTCAAACGTGACCTCCACCAGATCCTCGATACCTATGCGTTCTTCTTCCATAACTATAACTCACTTTCTTCCTCCGGTGTCGGAGAGATTTCTAATCAAACATACTTGTTCGTCTGTAAGTATATTTAGCGCCTCTCGCGCCTTAGCAAGTGAGATTTTGTAGTAGGAAGCCACCATCACTACATCATCGCTCTCCTCTTTCTTCAACCATTCACTGTATCTATTCCGATTCCTCGTAGAATGCAAGAGGTAATCGTACTGCATTTTCTTGGGCAAATGTGAGTACCTATTCATCTCATTGACCTGCATAATCGTATCTGGAAAGTACGACAAACATCGGTTGATGACGAATGGGACGTACTTCTTGACTGTGTACTCGAAGTCTTCGTCCAATTTCTCCATCGGAACCTTGGTCTGGTTGATGGCTTTCAGGTAATCACTCAGTTTCATTGATTGGGATGTTCCTTACCATACATCAGCAACTCTAGTGGATCGAGAGTCATTTCGTTTGTGCATAAGTTGCGTATGATTGAAGATGCTGTACTTTGATGAACATAGAAATCATCTTGATTGTTGGCTTCACGAACCAACACATAGTTTTGTTCTCTCAAAAAATTTCTAGTTGCTTCTTTGTGTTCTTTGGACATTCTATATTCATCATGTTCAAATGTAATTACCCTAAAGACGTATTCGTCTAAAGGAAGTCGTTTGAGTACTTCAAATGTAATCTCAGGAGGATCTAGATCAATGCTCAAGTAATCGATTTCATATGGAAGGTTGTTATCGGCAAACAACTTACAAAAATCTATCTCCAGAGCGTCTGACTTCATAACAGTGGATCTTGGTCTTTCAGTCTTCCATGCATTATATGTCTCTTCACCACCCCAATCTTCTAGAAACAAATCTAAACTTATCCCATTCCATCCATAATCCGTTTCTAGTAACACAGTATTGTTCATTTTTGTTGGATGATAACATCCAATATCAACGAATGTTCCATTCCTCTTAGATTCCAATACTTCAATAACAAACCTATCTTGTCCAATTTGGGATCCCATAATCTATTGATCCTTTTCCTTTTCATCGGGAATATCTACCCTTGCAAACAGATCAGACTCGTTTACGATGATCTGATCCTCATAAGTCCCTAGAGTCTGTTGGTTCCAATAGACCACATCACCCATCTTGACCTCAGTGACCTTCGGACCAGTCCCGACAACGATTGCCATCCGCAATCCCCTCGAATCCTTCTCCGTATAGACAATGCCACTTTCGGTTGTTTTTTCTCTGCTACCCTCTACCATAATGGTGCAGTAGTCTCTTGCTGGTTTGAAACTCATTTGTTTGTATCCTCATGTTTCGTGAACTTCACACCCGCTGTGTCGTGGTAATCAAACGCATAGTCTCTCGCTCTCTTCCACATCTTGATGTCCACCTCTTTTATATAATCCGCAAACCGTCTATAGAAGTTGAAGATCGCCTCTTCTTCCTTGCTGTTCATTTGAATTCACACTCCATCATAATCTGAACCAAGCACGCGGTCGTGTTGATCTCTTGGTCTGCCGTGAATGCACTCTTGTATTGGTACTCCGCGAGGATGAGAATCGCAACCGGGATGGACACGGGTTTCATTGTTTCGTAGAGACTATCGTAGATCTTTCGGAATATCTGGTTGTGGTCGTTGTCCATATTGTCCACGACCCACTTGCGAACACCCGTGAAGTTCTTCGACTTCATCGATCCGATCAGATCATTGATCTTGATGTTCTCGATCTGGGCAAGGATGCCCTCATCAATGACCCCACCCACCGAGTAGCGTTGTATCTCGTTGATCACTCGACGGAAGTCGGGTGCGTGACGTAGGATCAGACGAGCGACAACCTTGTCGCTGTAATTGATATTCTCTGAGTCTAGGATGAACTGGATCCGCTCCATAAACTGAGAAGACATCGCGGTGATGTCCTTTTTTGTGAAGTTGAAGGGGATGCAGGTGCATCGGGAATGGATCGGTGTGATAATTCGGTTTTTGAAGTTGCAGGTGAGGATGAATCGGCAGTTACTAGCGAACTCCTCTATGAACCCCCGAAGAGCGGGTTGTGTACTCTGTGCGTTTGAGTAGTCAAACTCGTCGAGGATCACTACCTTACGCGCACCCGTGAAGGACACAGTGCTTGCGAAGTTGCGGATAGTGGTCCGAAGGGTATCAATGTTTCCATCTTCAGAACAGTTGATAACGATATAGTCCGCACCGATCTCGTTGCAAAGAGCCTTCGCAACAGTGGTCTTACCACAACCGGCACTGCCGGAGAGGAGAAGGTTCTGCAACTCTCCCCCCTCCAACATCTCTTTGAATGTTGTCTTGAGTGTGTTTGGGAGAATACACTCTTCGATTGATTGTGGTCGATACTTTTCGACCCACAGGAATTGGTCTGCCACAGTTGAAGTGGGAGTCATAATGTAGTGGTCCTTATCAGCCTTCGTACTTGCTATCTGGCTCAAGTGCAACGTGATACTTGAGGTCGATGCTTTGGTGCGTGAACTTTGCGACGTTCGATGCACACAATTCCACATCATACCCACCGGGCATAAAGCGGAGGTTCTCTGCCTTGAAGTGGAAATCGAACGACTTGCCATCGTTGTCACCCTTCTCCAGTGAGAAGTTGTTGGACGTAGGATCCTTCCGGTCGTGGACTTGGATCATAGTCTCAGTTCCCACCGATGAGATCGAAAGGTCGGGAAGTTGCAGAACAGATGCTGCCTTGTGGATCTCCTTGATGTCACTGTCTGTGAACGTCATCGAGAGAACCGACTCAGGCATATTGATTTGCTTGTTGATCGTCGTGAGCAACTTGGGATCTGAATAGTAGTAAGTCACCGAAGCATTCGATCCATGAATAATCATATACTTGTCGTAGAATTCGAACTCAGGATCTGCGAACAGAGCCACTGTGCCAAGCAGTTTATTCAAATCCCAGATACCGAACTGTTGCTCGAATGTCTCAGAGACAGTTGCCTCTGCCATTACATTCTTATAGTTCGAGATCGTCTTGATCTTGTTTCCGGGTTCGATCAGGATGTTTGAATTGATCCCTGCGAAGTTCTTCAGCAGGTCAATCGTTTCCTGTGTAATTGCCACTCGATTCATTGTCATCGTCATCACCATCTCCATTCATTTCAAACTTATCAAACAACATTCCCCTGAGTATATTCAAGGTAATCTTCTTCTTGTCAAGGTCTTCCTTGATCTCTCGAATCCAGCCAAACTTACGAAGCAAGGCACTAGAAAGATCGCTAATCAGCATTTCTTGAAACATCAAATCACTCGTATCTACATCAATGTACCACAGATCTCTCTCTTGCTTCAAGAGGTACTTCACTGCTTCCTGTACATCACCTTCCGAAGAGAGGGTGATGAGGATACTGTCATCTTCGTTATTGATCTGTATCGCCATCTTTATACTCCATCTCTTGTTTGTAATCCCACCAATCATCTTCACTTTTTACATCGTGCAGGTGGTCTTTTACGAATTTGCGTTTTGACTTTCGTTTCTCTCGTCGGGTTCCTTTTCCAAACCTATATTCGTCTTCACTAAATGACTTCTTTTGTGAACGTCCCATTACGTCTTCTTCTTTCTCTTATTCTTTCGAGGCTTATTTCCGGTAAGGGATCGAACCTCGAAGTCCTCAAGTTTGTGATCTTTTTGGCTGTAGGATCCTTCTGCCCACACCTTGGCTTTCTTTTTGGGTCGAATGATTGCGTTGCTTATCATTGTCAGTTTATGATCCGCAATAGACCTCATATACGTTTTGTCTTCTTTTTCTTTGTTACTGACATACCAAAACGACTTGTCCACAAAGAATTCGTGGATGGGGTCTTTCTTCCATCGAAGTTGAATTCGAAGATCCTCACCCCGACTGAATACTGGGTTTGTCTCTACAGGACAGGTCTTATAGACCTTCAGGCTGAGATGCTGGG
>Ga0209657_1002418_pt1 | contig 10421 bp, 8 predicted proteins | sample SaaInlV_100m_DNA_FD_184650 | JGI IMG/M metagenome (GOLD analysis project Ga0209657, IMG submission 184650) | Marine microbial communities from expanding oxygen minimum zones in the Saanich Inlet - SI037_S3LV_100m_DNA (SPAdes) (version 2) | ecosystem: Environmental > Aquatic > Marine > Intertidal... | reverse complement strand
CTGAACAGCACAGCGGTTGGCGTAAAAGAAGTTGGCGATCAAGTACAGGTAGACTATGTGCAGCACGACAAGCCACTCAGAATAACGGCTAGTCACTGTGTGCTGGCATGTTACAACAACCTGATCCCACACCTCTGCCCTGAAATGAGCGACGCCCAGAAAGAAGGTTTGCGTTATGGGGTCCGCGTACCTTTTGTCTATGCCAATGTGCTTCTCGACAATGGTCGAGCATTCTCCAAACTTGGAGTGACGATTACCCAATGTCCTTACGATCCGTTTCAATGGGTGAGCGCTGCACCGACTATGACTTCAGGAGGTTATGAACCTCCACGTAGTCCTGATGATCCGATGGTGGTTTTTATGATGGGCTCCCCGACGCCCGCGGACGGTCAGGAAGGCACAACCCGTGATCTGCTAAGAGTCGGTCGCCATAAAATCTATGCGACGACTTTCGATGAGTACGAGGAAGAGATACGCGAACAACTTCAGGCGATGCTAGGCAGGTTTGGCTTTGACCACGAAACTGATATTAAAGCCATCACGGTTAACAGGATCCCTCACGGCTACGCCTACTGGTACCAGGGGCTTGATGATCCTGAATGGGAGGAAGGTCAGGCCCCTCATGAAATTGGCCGTCAACAATTCGGCCGCATATCCATTGCCAATTCCGACTCGGAAGTGACGCCGCTAATGAATGCTGCGTTTGATGCCGCTTACCGGGCAATTGAAGAGCAGATCTGAAGCGATGTCGTGATAGTTTTTCTTAGATAGTTCCAGGATGTGATTTTTAAGCTCATGAACTTTTATGTCTGCGAGTTGGTCTAACGAAGTCGGTCAGTACACAGACGGCGGGGGGTTAGAAATTCCAGACTGCTCCAATATAGGGTCCGTCAACATCGAGTTCACTCAACAGGTCGAAACTGGAGTCAAAATCATAATGGAGATAGCGATACCCCATGTGCAGCTCACCCCAATTATAATCGGAGCTAACGGCAGCAACTGCTTCCCAGGTTAAATCAGATCCACCACCACCAACGTCGAACTTGTAGTTCATCTTCCATTTATCGTTTAACTGGTGCTGGCCTGTAATACCGATAACGGCATCCCAGACGTCATCCGAACCGGATAGGTTTTGTCCAACAAGAAGCTCTGCCGCAGTTGGGTTAGCAACATCAATCCCAAGACTAAGGTCAACGTAGAAGTAACGTGCACCCGCTAAAAGGGCAACATGACTCGAATCTGTTTCCAGCAACTCGTACCTGCCTGTCAAATTCACAACCCACGAACTCATTTCCACATCAACATCAATCGTCTTTTCTATATTAATGGGACCGAGAGGAATAGTGATGTCGTTAGTGTCATCATCGGAAATGCCAAAATAAAGAAGGTCAGCGTGTGCGGTCCAGCGTCCTTTGCTGCCTTCAAAGGCAAGCATCGCTGCACCGTCAAGATTTTTCAGCAGGGTCTCAAGGTCAATTTCCAGCGAATCACCTGTCGGGGTTTCTGCATTAATAGTGGGCAACCACAGATAGATCATAGCTTTGTATTGCCAGCCATTGTCTGTGGTTTCGTCTTGCACCGCGGGCTCTGCAGAGGCGTTAAATGCAAAAAAACAGGCGAAACAGAACAGTAGATAGACTCTGCCTATTGCTCTGATCAGGTGGCCAACTTTAATGGACTGTATATACATTTTGTTTACCTCCCTTTAAAAATTAGTCGCTGTTGCGGATAACCCTTTGACGTGGAAAACTCACCCTGCCAGTCCAGAAATAATCCGAGTGATCAACCAAATTGAGCCTAAGCCAGAAAACGGATACGTATGCTGAAACAAACCATCCAATATCGACAACCAGCATCACCTAGCTTTCTATGTACAAATCACCAAAGAGAACACTTTTGTAATTTTGGAAAAATGCGGTTGAAAATAACTATCTACAAGCCGCAGGTTAGCGAGCCTGATAGCAGACTCGCTAACGGATGCGGAACAACTAACTATGTGGATGCACCTAATGCCGCCGTGTAATTCGTATAGAACCTATCCACCAATTCAGCGATCTCTTGGCGCACACTATCCCATGTCTCGCTGCCTTTCATTTTCTTGCCACCACCAAATTTCAGAATCCGGATAGCAAGCAGCTCACCTGTCGTAGCATCCACCAGTTCAATCTCGAGGTTCGCACCCTGCAGCTGCACTTTTTGAGCAAGCCCCTCAAGATCTGCAACTTTTGAGTTTGATGTTGCTGCATGCGCCACTGCGCCAATCGGCGTATAGCCTAGCAAACCCCGCTTCTTCTTCAGCAACAACTCGGTAACGGCCATATTCATCAGGACCGTTCCTTCAGAGGGTGCATCTACAATTTCAAGTGCGTCACCCAACCGGTTTGTGAACGAGGCGGCCAACCTATCGGCAAGCAGAACCATCTGGTCAGGTTGCAGACCTTTGTATTTATTGTTGGCGCTCAAAATAATGTGAGGCTGAGATACCATCAATTTGTCATAAGCCGCAATATTGCCATCGGGCTTGGTCCATTCAAGCACACCAGCATGGTCGTCGCTCTTGGTCAGGATTGGCAGGTTTTCAATGAAACTGGATTCATAAGATTCCGCTGCATAGCTGATACCGGGTACCAGCATCACCAGTATGATCAATTGTTGTAATGTTCTTCCCATCTTCATGCTCCCCAGGAACCTAATAGTGATGAAAATGGATAATACCATTGGATCTACAAAAAACTATATTTTTCCGCGTAACGCCCAGCGCCAAGAGACTTAGAATTCTTACGGCACTTCGTGTATTTTGTGTACAAATCACTGACTCGTTCTGGCTCGTTAATATGATCTTCCATTTTTGCCGCCTGCTACTACTTTTCACAGTACTGATCACCGCACCGCTTTATGGCGCAGAACGACAGAAAATCGGCCTGGTCCTATCCGGTGGTGGCGCCAGAGGAGCCGCTCATGTAGGCGTGCTTAAGGTCCTCGAGGACCTCCGTATACCGATTGATGTCATAGCAGGAACCAGCATGGGCTCCATCGTTGGCGGCCTATATGCTTCCGGACTTTCACCTGCCCAAATAGAACAGATTCTTGATGAGTTGGATTGGGACGATGTTCTGGCTGATGATCAGAGTCGAGTCGACCTATCACCAAACAAAAAGTTTCAGGAAGATCTTTTTTCTATCGGCATTTCGCCTGGATTCGAAGGCGGTCAGCTGAAATTACCACCGGGCGCCATTCAGGGGCAAAAGATTGAATTAGCCCTTCAGCGCCTCACTACACACGTTGCTCACATCAATCAGTTTGACCATCTCGCGATCCCATTCCGTGCCGTTGCCACCGACATTGTTGATGGTAGCGAGGTGATCTTGAAGCAAGGCAACCTGGGCAGGGCGATGCGGGCGTCAATGTCGGTACCCAGCATCTTCGCTGCTATTGAAATCGATGGGCACCTTCTGGTCGATGGCGGTATTGTCAACAACCTCCCTGTTAGCGTTGCAAGGGGGATGGGCGCGGATATATTGATTGTCGTCGATATCGGCGCGCCGCTCAGAAACCGAGATGAAATTGGCAACATCCTCACGGTCACCAATCAACTCACGCGGATATTGACTGGCAGAAATGTTATCGCAAGTCTTGATAGCTTGAAGGAAACCGACATCCTCATTTCACCGGATCTCGGCGATATTACCTCGGCTCAATTCGACAGGTCGGCCGAGGCGATCCCTAAAGGTGAGCACGCAGCCAGGATGATAGCAGAGCGCCTACAAACCCTGTCTCTAAGTTCATCAGACTACGAAATGTATCTAGCAGGCCTCAATCAAATTTCTACTGGGGATAGAACGGTCAAGAGCATTGCTATGAGAAACGAATCATCGATTAATGACAATGTAGTGGCACAGCGCTTGAATATTAACAAAGGGGATCCTCTTAACCTTGACCAACTCGAGCACGATATCGGCCAAATTCATGGACTCGGTGCTTTTGAAAAAGTCGGTTACGACTTGGCTCAATATGAGGATGGCGTGGGCGTAATGGTGTACGCAACACCTAAATCCTGGGGCCCCAATTACCTCCATTTTGGCCTTGATATGGAAGGCGACCTTTCTGGTGACAATGCCACCAACATAATTCTTGGTTATTCGCGCACCGAGGTGAATCAGTGGGCTGGCGAATGGACGACTCTGCTTCAGGTTGGACAAGAACCAAAGTTACTTAGCTATCTACATCAACCACTCGGCCTGGACCTGAGTTACTTTGTTCAACCGTCTTTTTCAGTAGAAAGGACCAATATTGGCGTGTTTTCCGGTGATCATGAAACCGCCCAATATCAGCTGCGACAATCAGAACTCCAATTGGTTGTAGGTAAAGAGTTCGGCGCAAGCGCTGTCTTTTCTTTAGGGGTCAATCGACGGAGTGGTGAAGTTAAAGTGGCGATCGGTGACCCTAACCTCCCGGAGTCCGATTTTGACGATGGCGGCGCTATAGCCTCTTTTAGCTACGACTCCATTAATGATATCGATTTCCCCTCTCGTGGCGCCGTGTTTAATCTCTCTTACTATCATGCGCTTGATTCGCTTGGCGCGGATGAAGAATACCAGCAATGGCGGCTTCGCACAGGAATCGTCAAGACTTTCGGCGACAAACACACGATTGGAATCCTGACAAGGTTAGGTGGTACAGAAGATGGAACCGCCTCTATTTCAAGAAGGTTTTTGCTTGGAGGCTTCCTCAACATGTCAGGCCTGCAGGTCAATCAGCTTTCCGGAGAATATGCAGGCCTGGCCACGGCTTTCTATTACCGAAAGTTCAATCGCTTCAAGATATTTCCTGCCTACATCGGGGGAAGCGCAGAGTACGGCGGCGCCTGGGCAGACAGAGACGATATCAGTGCAAAGAGTTCACTTTTTGGCGGCAGCTTATTTCTTGGAGTTGATTCGCCGCTCGGACCCGTCCTCCTTGGCCTGGGACGCACGAATGAAGGTGATTCGGTGTTCTTTACCAAGATTGGCCGCTTCTTTAACTAACCGTTTTCACCGTTATCCTTTGGCCGATGTATGCAAACTAGCCTCGCAATAATGCTCAGGAGATTAACGCCATCGCTGCCAGGTTTTAACCCACACAGAGGCGGCATCTGGCCCCTGCTGTTTCGCCGCAGTGCTCGTTTTGTTTCAGACTTGTTGGTCGTCGTATTTCTGTTTCGTATACTGGCGGTTCCACAATAAGGAGTAACGCCTTGTGCCCATACCCGTAATACTTGATACCGATATCGGCTTCGATGTTGATGATGTTTGGGCGCTTGCCTTCCTTCTGCGCTGCCCCGAGGTTGACGTTAAGCTCATCGTCACCGACACAGGGGATACCTATTATTCAGCAAGTCTTGTAGCGAAGTTGCTTGAGGTTGCAGGCCGTACGGATATACCTGTCGGTGTTGGTATTCCGCTGGATGAGTCAGCGCGAACCCACTCAAAGTGGCTTGGCGACTACCGCCTGGAGGATTATCCGGGTACGGTATTCATGGACGGTGTTGGAGCGATTTGCAATACAGTGATGAGTTCCCCGGCTAAAGTCAGCATCATTAGTATTGGCCCTGTTCCTAATATTGCCGCGGCATTGGCTCGTGAACCTGGGATAGTAAACAACTCAAAGTTTGTTGGTATGCACGGGAGTATTCGACGTGGCTATCTGGGCGCAGACAAGCCAATGCGGGAATACAATGTTAAAAAACACTCGATGGCCTGCCAGAAGGTCTTTTCAACCCCCTGGGAACTGACCATTACGCCGCTCGACACCTGCGGTAATGTTTTTTTACAAGGCGATAATTTCGAGCGCCTGAAAGAATCTTCCGATCCGCTGGCCCAGGCTGTTCTCCAAAACCATTTTGCCTGGTGCGAAGCAGTGAAAGACTGGCCGATATTTTCAAACATGGATCCCAATGTTCAGTCTTCTCTGCTTTACGATACTGTAGCGGTATATCTTGCCTTCAGCGAAACCCTGCTTGAAATGGAACAACTGCCCATTATTGTCACCGATGATGGTAAGACTTTAGTGGACGACGGCGGACAGCTTGTGAACTGCGCGATGCAATGGAAGGATCAAACCGCCTTTGAAGCCTTGTTGACTAAACGTTTGTTAAACGAAGGCCAGAGGTGAAAATTATTGACTGAGCAGCCAAATGTCGTCTTTCTCTTTCCTGATCAGTTACGAGCGCAAGCACTAAGTTTGTATGGCAACAGTGCCTACGTTGAAAAACAGATCGAAACACCCAACATAAATCGGCTTGCCGATCAGGGAGTCACCCTGGACAACGCTTTTTCCAATTGCCCCGTCTGTACACCGGCACGAGCGATGTTGGTGACCGGCAGATATCCCCAGAGCACCGGGCACCTGATCAATTCAACCCGTACCCGGCATTCCGAGATCTCTATCGCTGATGCTTTTTCTCATCAGGGCTACCGTACTGCGTGGATCGGCAAATGGCATTTGCATACCGGACACTGGCCCGCGCTGGATCGGATGCCGATGCAGCCCGACTGGGTACCCAAAGGCCGAGATCGGCTGGGATTCGAGTATTGGCGCGCTTATAACCAGCACATGGTGTACTTCAATGGTTTTGTCCACAAAGATGACTGGAACTACGAGCGCTGGGCAGGTTACGAAACCGAAGGTCTACTGGACTACGCTTTTGAATTCATGAACGAGTCGAAAAATGATCCTTTTCTGATGTTCCTGTCCCCGCATCAGCCGCACTACACGCCAGAACAATTCGCACCCGACCGCTTCTATGAAATGTTGCCCGACGAACTCACGCTACCTGATAATGTACCGGCCTCAATGTTTAAAGCCGCGAGAGAAATGTACCGCCACTATCTGGCGATGATTTTGGCAATTGATGAGATGCTGGGTAGATTAATGGACTATCTGGAACAAGAAGGATTGATCGACAACACCATTTTAGTGTTCGCGTCGGATCACGGCACACAAGGCGGGTCACAGGGCGTCAACCCCTGGTCAAAGAAAAACCCTTATGATGCATCAATTCATATACCTGGCATCATTTCGTATCCAGCAAAGATTGAACCGGGTACACGCAACAATACCCTCGTGTCCATGGTCGATTTTTTTCCCACCCTTTGTGGCTTAGCCGGAGTGCCTGTTCCACAATCAGTAGAAGGCACAAACCTAAGTTCAAGCTTGGTGACAGAAGAACAACCAGAGGCGCCAGCCCCTGACAGTGTTTTTTTGATGAACTTTTCAAAGTACTTTGACTGGTTTCAAAATGGTGCAGAATGGCGCGGCATACGCACCCAGTCACATATGTACTGCAAGCGATTGTCAGGAGAGGAAGAATTGTATGACCTGCACGCTGATCCATTGCAGACCAATAACACGGCGTTAACTGACCAAAACCAGGTTGAAAAAATGCGAGGGCTGCTGGATATGCATCAACGCGCGAGAGCGGATGAGCTGGTACCCTGCACTGACTGGCAAGGCTGGCTGGATGAGCAAAGACGGGTTGTTAGAAACGCAAAAGGCGAGCTCAGCCATCCCGAAACACCTCCCGACTGGTCACTGCTATAATGGCACCAGCGGTCTGTTTAGCCAACGGCAGAGACATAACTCGAAAGAGCTAATGGGGCAAACTTGAAACTATTTGAGGAATGATGACGACAGAATCAACTTATCCCCTGATGTTAGCACCTGAAACGATACAAACTTTTCGGAAAAAAGGTTTTGTACTGACAGAGAACGTGTTCGACACTTCAGAGCTCGCACGTCATGCTTTGGGGGTCGACAGAGAAGTCGCAAACAGGACCTCAACGGATAAACGTAATATCCATGAGAAGTCTATTTACGAGCAATCTTTTATCCAGTGTATGCGTCTCTGGGAGACCGCCCCTGACGTTCGCCCTCTGACTTTTCATGCTGGGCTTGCAGGGATTGCCGCTCAATTATTGGACGTTCCTTCCGTTCGGCTTTGGCAGGATCAAGCGCTCTATAAGGAGCCAGGTGGCCGTCAAACCGATGCCCATCAAGACCAGACTTTCTGGCCAATCGGCGAGGTTCCGCTTGTCAGCGCCTGGATACCCTTTGATGCCATACAAAGATCAAATGGTGCAATGGCCTACGTGCCGGGCTCCCATAAGGCTGGCCCATTGCGCCCTGTTGATATTACCCATTCAACAGAGCCGCACAATATCCTCGCTGACCCAGCGTTAAACGGAGTGTCGCCTGAATGGGTCAGTGTTGACCCGGGTTCGGTTGTCTGGCATTCAGGATTCACCGTGCATCAGGCAGCTGCGAACGAGTCAGATGGAGCACGCCGGGTTTTTACCATCATTTACTTTGCCGATGGATTCAGGCGGATGAAAGACTGGCCCGTATTCCCGCTTGACCGCGCGCGGGTTAGCGTTGGTGAATTGATGCAAGGGGAGGGATTACCCGTGGTTTGGCCGGTGCCTGATCCGTTGCCTGAGCCGCCCGGAGTGCTGGGGCAAAGTACTGGCCCGCAGCATATGACAGGCCAGTGAGGTGAGCGGGTAGCTTGAGGCTCAGCGAGCCTCTACGCTCACCTGCCCAAATGCTTTCAAGTATTGACATGGAAGTAAAAAAGCCACAAAAAAGTATTTCGCCTACTTACATGTCTCCGTTAAAGAGGCGCCAAACCAGTCTGGTGGTGCCAATTGTCGCGCTTAGGCTGGTCGATGGATGCCGCAAATTTTGTGGCCGTCCGGATCCAGGAAATAACACAGGTGCATCGTGCCCATCGTGCCATCCCTCGGGCCTGGCGGATCTTCCACGCTGATGCCTCCATTAGCGACTGCAGTGTCGTGAAATTCTTTCACCTGCTCTGGTGAATCGCAGACAAAGCCAATGGTAGAGCCATTGGCAATACTGACAGGTTCGCCATTGATCGGTTCACTGATACTAAAGGTAGAGCCATCATGAATATAGAAAAGGCGAGTCTGCCCGGTTTCATTTACATGCTCCATCGGCTCTCCTGCTCCCAGCACTCCAAGAACAGAACTGTAGAAATTTTTTGTTTTCTCGATATCATTTGAACCGATCATAACGTGATTAAGCATTTCGTCCTTTCCTTATGGGTTATAAAATCAATTGCCGGGGTAGCGTATCTGTTTCCCCTGGTAAAAGGCAACTGTATACCAGACAAGTAACCAATGGTTCTGGCCCAATGAAGGACTTTTCGGAAATGGATAGCAACACAACAGAAACTTTCCTTGCTGTGTTTGGCGTTCTTACATCTGATTAACGCGCCAATAAGCTTTCTTTAAGTGATCCATCTTTTTTCTCTGAATGTTTACAGATTCAGTAATTTCAATTTTCGCTACCCTACTCTGCTGATACTTAAAAATCTGCTTGATGGTCTCCGGGCTTTGAGTACAGGCAATCGCCTTCGCCATTTCGGTGTTCGCAGACCAGAGTATGTTGAAGTCATCTTCAACATACGTTAGCTTATCCTCCACTAGAATATTGGGAAATACATTCATGACTGCTACTACGCATCCATTGGCACCGCATGGTCTACCATCGTTCATTGGCGGAGCAGATGGCAGTGACCCCCTGTTTACGGCCGTTGTTTTTATTTTGATTGCAGGCCTGATGGGTGTAGCAGTGCTGTATTTCAAGCTGCACTCGATACCAGAGCATTTAGCGCAAGAACAAAATAACGGACAAACACAGCTAATTATGGTGTTGGCAATATTGGCTTTGTTCACTCACAACAATTTATTCTGGGTCGCTGCGCTTGTGTTGGCGCTGGTAAAATTCCCGGATTTTACTTCCCCCTTAAATTCGATCGCGCAGTCTCTGCGCATCATGACTGAAACTGAGCAGGAGCCAGAGCCAGAGCCAGAGATCACCGCGCCTAACACTAAAGAGCAGGAGCAATAAACTATGCTGGAATTATTGATCTGTTCGCTCGTCACGGTGCTGCCTGATTACTTGTTTCGTCACTACAAACAGGGCAAGCGATGGGGCAAAGACATTAACTTTTTTTCGGTCTGGTATGAACTGCGATGGGGTATCTCCGCCTGCATTTTGCTCACCATATCGCTGATTACCCTCATATTTTATTACCACCCCTCTACCACCAATGCGGGACCTTTTTTTCGTACCGTCACTATTTTGTCTGAGGGCGGTGGTCGAGTTGAGGAAATCTACGTCGAAAACAATCAGCAAGTACAGGCGGGAGATCCCCTGTTCAGCTTGCTCGACAGCTCACAACTGGCCTCGGTTAATGCTGCCCGCAGCCAGGTCGCCCAGGTGGAATCTGCCTTTGTGCAAATAGATAGCCAACTAGAGGCGGCGCGGGGCGGATTAAGACAGGCGCAGGGAGCGCTGGATCAGGCAACGAATGAGCTTAAGAAAAAGCGTGAACTTGCATCTCGCGGAAACCAACTAGT
>Ga0209657_1002413_pt1 | contig 10439 bp, 10 predicted proteins | sample SaaInlV_100m_DNA_FD_184650 | JGI IMG/M metagenome (GOLD analysis project Ga0209657, IMG submission 184650) | Marine microbial communities from expanding oxygen minimum zones in the Saanich Inlet - SI037_S3LV_100m_DNA (SPAdes) (version 2) | ecosystem: Environmental > Aquatic > Marine > Intertidal... | reverse complement strand
TCATTTATAGTGTAATTAAAATGAAGAAATAACTCATGAGTGCAAAACGTGACTATTATGAGGTTTTAGGAGTTACAAAAACTTCTTCTTCAGATGAAATAAAGAATCAATATCGAAAATTAGCATTAAAATTTCATCCTGATCGTAATCAATCAAAAGATGCTGCTGAACACTTTAAAGAAATCTCTGAAGCATATGCTGTTCTTTCAGATTCTGAAAAAAAACAAACGTATGATCAACATGGACATGAAGGAGTCGATGGTAGATATAGTAATGATGACATATTTGGTCGCGGCGGTGGAGGTGGCGGTTTTAATGATATTTTTGAATCTATATTTGGTCGCGGCGGTGGAGGTGGCGGTTTTACTCAACAACAACGTGGATCTGATCTTCTTTATCAAACAACAGTAACATTGGAAGACGTGTTACATGGAAAAAAAATGGAAATTGATTTACAAAAACAAATTAAATGTGATAATTGTAATGGTTCTGGTTGTAAACCTGGTACTAATAAAAAAACATGTACAACTTGTAATGGTCAGGGAGAAGTAAGACAAACTCGTAATATGGGATTTGCTTCATTTGTAACTGCTGCACCATGCCCTACTTGTAGAGGTCAAGGATCTATGATAGAAACACCTTGTGGTAATTGTAAGGGACAAGGAAGAGTTAAAGGAAATAAAAAAGTTGACTTTGAAATTCCACCGGGAATTGATTCAGGTGATTATATTGTTTCCAATGAAGGAAATGAAATCCCTGATGGAATAAATGGTGATTTAGTAATACGTGTTAAAGTCCAACCACATCAACATTTTAACCGAGATGGAAAAGATATTTTTTATGATCAAGATATTTCTATGATTGATGCAGCATTAGGTTGTGAAATTAGTGTTCCAACTTTACAAGGAAATGAAAAAATCAAAGTTGAATCTGGTAGTCAACCAAATACCATTATAAAATTAAAGGGAAAGGGAGTTTCTCATATCAATTCAAGAGGAACAGGTGATCAGTATGTTCGAATGGTCGTAAATATTCCTAAAAAATTGAGTAAACATCAAAAAAATCTCTTAGATGAATTCCAAAAAACTACTGATTAGTTGATTATAATGAAAATTGCATTAGATGTTGATGGAGTTCTTGCAGATGTTATTGTTTCTTGGATCAATTATAGTAATTTAATTAGACCCGATATTTCTAAAAATCAAGTTACTGATTGGGAATTTTGGAAAAAATTTGATATTGATCCCTTTGATTTTTATTCAGAATTAAGCTCTTGTTGGAAAAACTGGCAATCCATTCCTACTACACAAAAAAACTTGTCAGATATTACAAAAAATCTTTCAACTCTTGGTCAAGTAGATATTGTAACTGCTAGAGAACGTTCCACTGATTCTTTTGTCAAAAATTGGTTAAACTATCATGATATTTCATATGATAATTATGTATCAGTTATTGACGGTCCAATGAAAGCTGATTTAGATTATGACATATTTATTGATGATTCACCTTTAAACACAATAAAATTTCTTGAAAATAATAAAAAAGTAATTTTATATTCACAACCTTGGAATCAACATATTTCTAATAATAAAATATTTAGAATTTCAAATCTTTCTCAAGCAATTGAAAAAATTAAATCATGTTAATTTTTTTATTAACTTTCTAATGTTAATTTGATGACCATTTCTGACATGAGTCACATGACTTGTTTTCATTAAATCTGCAATGTTATCTTCACTGTAAAATTTTATGTTATATCGCCCAATTACTTTTTTACAACTTGTACAGTAAATTTCTATAAATTGCATTTTATCACTTAATGAATTTGTCTTATTATTTCTTGTATAATAAAGAACTTATTATATAATTTTTAAATAATAAGGGATTTCATCGCCTGTCAATTGTGTGAAATTCAAATTCTTATCTCTAAATAGTTCATGGACTCAAACCCCATTTATCTCATTTTTAATTAATTGTTTTCTAATTTCTTTTTAATATTTTTTAAAAGAAGTTTGTTTATTATCTCACCCGAGGCTTTTCCTCTTAGTTCTTTCATTACAATGCCCATTAAAGGTCCCATTGCTCTCTCTCTTTGATTTTTAATTAATTCTTGATTTTGGTCTACTATGTTTTTAATAATTTCATTCAAATCTTCTTCATTGATGGATTCAATTGAGGTATTTTTCATAGCTTCCTCTACATTTTGTGATTTTTTTGACATTATATTTTCAAATATTATTTCAATTGATTCTTTAGCAATTTCTTTTTTTTCTAATAATTCAAATAATTTGAAAATTTCTTGATTTTTTAACAAATTTGAATCTAATCCTTTTCTTTCTAAATTAGTAATTGTTGAACAAAGAATTGATGCAACAAATGTTGGATTTATTTTCATTTTTTTAGTTATATTTTCAAATAATTCAATATACTTAGAATCAAAAATTTGTTCTGCAAGCTGTTGATTCATTTCATACTTTACTTCTATTTCTTTGATTGCTTCATCCCATAATTTAGGAATATTTTTTTCAGCATTGATTAATTCTTTCTCAGAAATTATTATTGGTGGAATATCTGTTTCTGGATACATTCGTGCAGCTCCTGGTCTTGGTCTGAGAAACTTTGTTTCACCTGTTGGGGTAGCTAATCTTGTATCTATTGGTATACCTTGATTTTTGATATGTTCTATTCTTAAAATAATTTGATCAATTATAGTATGGATTTTTTCTGCAGGACCAGCTAAAATTAAAAATCCATCATTTTCTTTAATTTCTAATAAATTTTTTAATCCATCTAGATCAGATTTTTCTATCCCATAATTTGGTAATTCATCAGAATGAAAAACTCCCCCAATTCCAAAAAATCTGACTAATTCTGCTATTTCTTTTCCTAGTCTTATGCCTTCATATGGTAAATATCCGAAAATTCCACCCATATTTTTGAAAGAAATTGCTATGATTTTCTGATTTTTCTTTATTGCATTTTGAATAATTTTTGAATTACAATTAGTAAATAATTCTGTAATGTCTTTTTTATTTTGATTATCAAATGACCAATTACTTTCTTGTATTTTTTTTGAAATTTTTAATAATCCATGTTGTCTTTTTGCTTCATATTCTACAACTTTTTCTAATTGATCTAATTGTTGAACTCCTTTAACTTCAATTACAACTCCCCCTCCATCCTTAATTGATACATTAACATCTTGTCGAATTGATCCTAATCCTCTTTTTACTTTTTTTGTACTTCTCAAAATTCTTCCTAATGCTAATGCAATTTTTTTAATTTCTGTTGAATCTACTTCGAAAGGATCTGTTGCAATTTCAACTAACGGTACACCTAATCGTTCTAGGCCAAATTTCCTAACACTTCCTTCTTCTCCTAAAATTTTTGCTGCATCCTCTTCTAAACAAATAGATTGAATACCTATTTTTGTTTCTCCTGCATTATAAAATCCACCTTGTGAAATTAACATAGTACGCTGAAATCCAGTTGTATTGGAACCATCAATCACAGTTTTTCTCATTGGATATATTTCACTAAAAATATTTGATTTTAATGCTGAAGAAATTATTAATGCAATATCTTGTGCATCCTTATCTAGTTCATGTGGTGGTTCTTCATCTTGTTCAACTAAACAACTACTTTTTTCATTTGCATAATACATGATAGTTTTTGATTTTGTACTTTCAAATAATGCAGCAGGATCAAATTCTCCTAATTCACTTTTAGAAACTCTTAATTTTCTTTGAAATTTAATAGAGTAATCATCTGATTCAATTGGAGTACAATTACAAAATAATTTTTTATTAGTTTCAAGTTGTTGATGAATTTCTAAGCCTACTTTCACGCCTACATCTTTTATTGAAATTTTTTCCATATTATCACGTATTATGTTGTAAATTCTGATGCAATTTGCCTAAGCATGTTTTCTTTAATTTCATCATATTTTTCTGTGTTTCCAGTAACCCACATTGCTTTAACTAATGCAATTTCTGGAATCATATTTTCTAGTGGAATTATTCCTAAATTTAATAGATCTCTACCACTTTCATAAACTGTCATTCTTACTCTACCATCAATACATTGTGAAGTCATTCCCATGAAAATTCCTTTCTCATTTGCTATTTTGACTATTGGATACATATTTTCTCCAATATGTCCTAATCCTGTACCTTCAAAAATTATTGCTTTACATCCTAAATCTATGATGTTTTTTAGTAAATCTGGATTATATCCTGGATGATATTTTACTAGAGCAACTTTTTCATTTATTTTTATTTTAGGATCAAATTTATCAATTACAAAAAAATCTGTTTTCATATTTTTATGAATTTGATTATTTACAATTAAAAATGCTGGATCATTACCTACTGTTTGAAATGCTCCTCTCTTACTAGTATGATTTTTTCTTACACGTGTACCAATATGACATGCAATTGTTTCATCATTTTCATCTTGATGCATTGCAATGTAAACACCATTAGTTTTTGATTCTGTGAGAAATTTAACTGCTCCAATTAAATTTAATGCAGCATCTGAAGATGCACGATCTGATGATCTTTGTGATCCTACTAATGCTATAGGTATTGGAAACCCTGCTAATGAAAACGAAAGATATGATGATGTATAATGCATGGTGTCTGTTCCATGTGCAATAATTATTCCTGAATAATCTGATTTATTGTATTCTTTTATTGTTTCAGCAATTTTTAACCAGTGTTTAGGCATAATATTTTCAGAATATTCTGAAAATAGTACTTTTGTATCAATATTTGCAATTTTACCAAGTTCTGGAACTGATGAATTTAATTCCTCAGCTGTTAATATTGGTGTAACAGCACCTGTTCTATAATCAATTTTACTTGCAATTGTACCTCCAGTTGATAATAATAAAATATTTGGTAAATCATTATTTTTTTCAATTTTTTGATTTGTTTCGATATTTTTTTCTATTGATGGATTTTTTTCAATTTTTTCAATTTTTTCAATTTTTTCAATTTCTAAACCTATGTTATATCCACTTTTTAATTTTAAAACAATATGTTTATCATCACTGTGTTCGTATCTTGGCATAATTATTCCTGAATATGTAATATCGGCTACAATTTTTACAGAATTTCCAACTACAATTTTATTTGTTTTAAGAAATTCTAATGAATTTCCCTTATATCCTATATATTCTGACATTTATGAGAATTAGATTTGTTATTTAATTAAAACTACCTCTAAATTTACACTTTTTTGTTACTTTGGATTGAAAAAATGATTTAAGCAATAAAATAAACCACGTTTGTAAACGCTACCTACTCTATCATATTTCAAATGTGAACCAAGATCTGCATTACTCCAATTTGCTTTTTGTGGACCAATCAATAACCAATTCAATAATCGTATATCCAATGATATTATCATATAGTGTTGTAATTTTTCCAAAGTATTTTTATTTATTTTATTTATTCCATTTCCATTACAACTTATCCCAATCATTAATTCATTGTTGTCGTTATCTTCAGTTTTTAAAATTATAGTTGCATTTGAAACCCAATTAATTTTTTGTCTAATTTTTTCAAAATTTTCATAAGATTTTTTCATTAAGTCATATATTTCAGATGCTTTTGGTTTAGATTCAAATTCATAATTAAATTTTTTAGATGATAAAATAGATTCAATATATTTTTTCTTATCTTTTTTATTAATTGGATTATATTCTTTATTACTTGTTTTTGTGTTAATGTCAAACCAGGAATCATTATTCAAAATTATGCCTTTATATTTTTCTTGAGGTATATTTTCACATGTCCATTCAAATGCATCTTCTAATTCTGGTTCACCTCTATATTGATTTAAACTAGTATTTTTTCCACATAGTGTATAACGACCTGCAAAAGGAATGTAATATTTTGGTTCTAATAATTCTAAATATTGTTTAATTGTTCCAAGTTTTTTTTGTTGTTTTAAAATTGCTTCTTTTTCTTTTTCTTTTTTAGAAAGATTGTAACAATGTGGCCATGATGACGCTGCAACATATCCTACTAATAGTAAATCAATATTACCGTACATGGATTTAATTGATGAAGTAGTAGTTTTTGCAATTTCATATGGACAATCATTTGTATTTACAATTACTTGATTTTGATTATCAAAAACTGCAATTGTATCTATTTGTGTTGTTTGATATTTAAATTCAGATAACCCACAACCCATTATATTCCCACAAATACTTGGATCACAATTATCAGCTGCTAAAATATTTAGATACATATTTTTTTTAATTTTAATTCTAATTCCGTGTTCTAATTCAATTGTTTTAAAACCTAATCTTTCAATTTTATTTTTAAGAAATTTTTCTGGAAAATTATGAATTAGTACTGGAATATTTTTTTTTAATTTTGATAATGTTTTTGTAGATACATGATCAGAATGTATGTGACTCACGTAAATAAAATCAACATCTGCAAAATTCTCAGGTTTAAAATTATATGGTGGATAAATTGCCCATGAACCCATGTATTCCTCCCCTTCTAACCATGGATCACATAGAATTTTGACATTAGAATCTCCACTATCATCTTCAATTAGAACTGACGCTGAATTCAATTGTGTAACTTTCATTTGTTTATCAACTGGTTTTTTAGTGTATTAAAAAATACCTCTAATTATTAGTTAAAAATAATTTATCTATAATAGGAAGCAACTAGTTTTTCACCCATTTTGAGATCTTTTTGTTCTCTAACTTTCTTTACTGCTTCTTCAAAATGTTTCATTGTTACTTTAGCATCAATACTACTTTTTTCAATATCCTTTACATCTGGATGTGAATCTAAAAACTCATGGATAACTAATGATACTGCAGTGTTTGCTATTGATGCAGTATCAGCACCACTAAGTCCATCAGTTATTTCTGCAAGTTTTTCGAAATCAATGTGTTTTGGATCATCTTCAGCATCAATTGTGGGTATTTTTTCAGCATTAATTTTCAAAATACTCTTTCTACTTTCTTTGTCTGGTAGTGGGATTTGAATAATTTTATCAAATCTTCCTGGTCTTAATAATGCAGGATCAATCATATCTGCTCTATTTGTTGCAGCTAAAACTATGACTCCGTGCATATTTTCCATACCATCTAATTCTGTAAGTAATTGACTAACAACTCTTTCAGTAACTGCTGTTTCTCCCCCAGCTCCTCTAATTGGGGCAATGGAATCAATTTCATCAAAGAATACTACACAAGGAGCTGATTGTCTTGCTCTTTTGAAAATTTCTCTAATTCCTCTTTCTGATTCTCCAACCCATTTAGATAATAATTCAGGTCCTCTTACTGAAACAAAGTTTGCTTCACTTTGTGTTGCTACTGCTTTTGCAAGTAATGTTTTTCCTGTACCACTTGGACCATGAAGTAAAATACCTCTTGGCATACTATGTCCTAGTTTATCATATAATCCTGGATACTTCATTGGCCATTCAACTGCTTCTTGTAATTCTCGTTTAACATCTTCTAAACCACCAACTTCATCCCATTTTACATCTGGATTTTCAATGAATACTTCTCTCATTCCTGACGGAGTTACTTCAATCAATGCTTTTGTAAAATCATCATGATTAACAATTAATTTATCTAAAGTTTCTGGTGGTAATTTTTCTTCTTCTAAATTAAGTACTGGTAATAATCGTCTTAAACATTTCATTGCAGCTTCTTTACAGAGATATTCTAAGTCTGCACCGACATATCCATGACTAACTGAAGCAATTTTATCAATATCTACAGGAAGTTCTTGACCATCTGCTGCCAAAGGCATATTTCTACTATGAATTGCAAGAATATCTTTTCTTCCTTTTTTATCTGGAACTTTAATTTCAATTTCTCTATCAAATCTTCCTGGTCTTCTTAATGCAGGATCTATAGCATTTGGTCTATTTGTTGCTGCAATTACAATTACTTTTCCTCTTGCTTCTAATCCATCCATTAGTGATAACATTTGTGAAACTACTCTTCGTTCTACTTCTCCAGTAACTTCTTCTCTTTTTGGGGCAATGGAATCAATTTCATCTACAAAAATTATTGATGGTGCTTTTTCCCTTGCTTCTTTGAAAATTTCTCTTAGCCTAGCTTCACTCTCTCCATAAAATTTACTCATAATTTCTGGTCCTGATATGCTAATGAAATGTGCTTGACTTTCATTTGCTACTGCTTTTGCAAGTAATGTTTTTCCAGTACCTGGTGGACCATAAAGTAAAACACCTTTTGGAGCTTCAATACCTAATTTTTCAAAAATTTCTGGATGTCTTAATGGAAGTTCAATCATTTCTCTTACTTTTTTAATTTCATTATGTATACCACCAATGTCTTCATATGTAACTTGAGGAACACCACGTAATGTTTCTCCTTTTTCTGCAATATGGAAAACTGTTTTCTGTGTAATCAAAACTGCATCAGCTGCTGGTGTTACACCAATTACTTGGAATGTTAAACGTCCACCAAAGTATGGAACCATTACATTGTCGCCTTTGATTAATGGTACACTTTCTAAAGCATCGGCAAGATATCTTTCATCTATTGGTGGAATTGCTTCTAATGGTGCAACTACTACTTTTTCAGCAGCAACTGCTTTGATTTTTCTAACAGAGATTGTATCTCCAATTGCTATTCCTGAATTATTTCTACCTAGTCCATCGATTCTGATTATACCTTTACCTTCATCAGATGGATACAGTGGAAGACATTTTGCTACTGTTCTTCTTTTACCTTTAATTTCAATTACATCACCTGTTGAGGCATTTAGGGTATCCATTGAATCATAATCAATTCTTGCTACTCCTCTTCCAACATCTCTTGTATATGCCTCAAGAACTTTGAGAGAAAGTGCATTTTGACTCATACACAAGGAACCTCTAATCTAATTTTTATACCTTTGTGGTAATTTTTCCCTATTCTAATCCATACCAAAGCTTAAAATTCTCTTTTCAAGTGGAAACGATCAACTTGGGTAAAAGACCATTAGTACGTAGACGAGGCCGTGGAGGTAATCAATTTAGATCAACTTCTACTGGCAAAGTAGGAAAAACTGCTACATACCCACGTTTTCCACTAGCAGAAAATCACACTGGTGAAATTATAGATTTAATTCATGAGCGTGGAAGAGAAGCACCTCTATCTAAAGTTAGATTTGAAGATGGTTCTGTTTCATTTATTCCTGCAGTACTTGGAACTAAAGTGGGAGAATCATTAGAATTTGGTTTAAAATCAAAAATTGAAAAAGGTAATGTCATTAGTGTTCAAAACATTCCTGATGGTACTATTGTTTGTAATATTGAAAGACATTTTGGAGATGGTGGTGCTATAGTTAAATCAGCAGGAACTGATGCAACTATTTTTTCTCATGGTGATGATGGTGTTACAATTAAACTTCCTTCTGGTAAATTTGCTACTCTTAATCCTAAAAATAGAGCAATGATTGGTACTCTTGCTGGTGGCGGTGCAACTGAACGTCACTTTATGAGTGCAGGTAACAAATGGCGTAGTTTTAAAGCTAAAGGAAAGAAATATCCAATTGTTAGAGGTGTTGCACAAGCAGCATATGTTCACCCACACGGTGGTGGTCGTCACCAACACGTTGGACAAAGTTCTACAGTTTCTAGAGATGCACCTCCTGGAGCAAAAGTTGGAAGTATTGCTGCTAGAAAAACTGGTAGAGCTAGAATTAAAGAAAGAAGATAGATTTTCTTTAAAGCTAAAATTGATTAATAAGCTTCTCAAATTTTCTATCAATGTCTAATCAATGTGTAAGGATTTTTGTAACTGGTAGAGTCCAAGGAGTTTTTTTCCGTCAAAGTTTGAAAGCTAAGTCTATACAAAATAATATTTTTGGATGGGTAAAAAATCTTCAAGATGGCCGTGTCGAATGTCTTTTAGAAGGTACTAAAGAAAATATTTCTATTCTTGTGGAATGGGTTCATCAAGGTCCTGCAAATGCAATTGTTGAAAATGTTGAAGTTCATAATGAGAAATTTGATAATGAATTTACAAAGTTTGATGTTTTGTATTAGTGGATATTTTCATATGCTATTTTGAATAATTCAGTAAATTCTGAAATTTGTTGATCTTTTTTAATTTGAATAGTTTGAATTGGATCTTTTCTACTTTTTTGAATTTTAATTTTAACTCCATCTTTTTCTGGTTCTACATCAATAAACCATCTAAATGTCATTGATTTACAAAATACAACTCTATGCATACGGACATCTTCTAATACATTTTCACCTAAATTGAAGCAGAATTTTCTAATTGAATCAAAAAGAGGTAAAACCGTTACTGGAATTTGTTTTTTAAAATCTTCATAATTTCTTTTATTCCCAAATGAAATTAATCCATCCATAACCCTGCAAATTTGATTTTAATTATAAAGGTAGTAGATCCGTTGGTTCCAGTCTAGACGAATAGC
>Ga0209657_1002409_pt1 | contig 10446 bp, 7 predicted proteins | sample SaaInlV_100m_DNA_FD_184650 | JGI IMG/M metagenome (GOLD analysis project Ga0209657, IMG submission 184650) | Marine microbial communities from expanding oxygen minimum zones in the Saanich Inlet - SI037_S3LV_100m_DNA (SPAdes) (version 2) | ecosystem: Environmental > Aquatic > Marine > Intertidal... | reverse complement strand
AACATGGGTGGTTCTTCAAATCATATATCTGGATTTGATGCTACCAACACCACCTATGATAATATTGATCTTACTGCTGATCCTTTTGTTGATGTAGACAACGAGGACTTTCGACTCAATGGAGTTGTGGGTGGAGGTGCCGCTTGTCGTGCTTCAGCATCACCAACAACATTCAAAAATATGTCATTCACGAATAGACGTTCTGTTGGGGCAGTTGGACATGATGGACAGACGGAATGGGTGAGTGTAGGATAATGGGGTTTTTACTAGCAGGAAAAGACATGGCCGGTGGATTGATACTTCCAGATATAAGTCCGCTAAATGTTTTAATAGAGGGATTCCCTGTTGCTGTTCTTGGTAGCAGCGTTGTGCCGCATGGTAGTTGGAAGACACCCCATGGACATTACCAAAAAATGGTAACAGCACAAAACAGAAATGTTATAATTGGTGGAAGATTTCCATGTAGAGTTGGTGATTTAGCCGGTTGCGGGCATCCGGGTGGCATAGGCGCAGCAAGGACAGGGATTTAAAACATGTCTTACCAACCGGGATTTAGTCATATTACTCTTGATACCACTGGTGCTACCATACCACCAATGGGTTTAAACCAAGAGCAAAAATCTTTATATAAATTCACAATTATGGGAGCAAGAAGAGGCAGACAATTAGAATCTAGATATTCTGGTTCATATAAACACGGGCAAGCGGTTGCGGACGGTGATTCCTATTTTAACCTAATGAAAGCAAAAAGTGATGACTCGTTATATCCGTTTAAAAACCCATCGATGGATAATTTGTCTTCTACAAGGCCTGCCCTGTCAGACTATATTGCTAAAGCAGATAGTATAATTGGATGGAATGCAAAATTCATGCTGCCCGGCAGTCCACCACCTCATCCATCTATGCTGATACCTAGTAGTATTGTTTCTGCTTATTCAGCAATTAAAACCCACCTAGTAGAAATTCAAAATAATATGTTTGGTTCTGGTGTACAAGTAAGTGGTAATATATCAAGAAACATGATACAGCATACATCAATGCTGTCGGGTGTTGACCAGATATCTGATGGACAATATCCCGCTTTGCCCGGAATAAATGGTATCATGAATTCTAATAATCAGATATTAAACGGTCTTGGTCAAAATTTTAAAGATATGGCAGACAATTTACTATCCGCAGGACTTAATGAGGGCTCTTCAACATTCCAGAATATAACCCATTCAGTGTTGGCAGGAGTTGAAAATCAATTCACTAGTGTTTTAGATGGCGTGGATTTTCCGGGTGTTGATAGCGCAAGAACTTTGGTGTCCACTAAACTAGATTTGGTTAGTTCAGAATTAACCAATGCCGTTAAAAACTCCCTTAAAGATATTGGCACAATAGATTCTGATGACGTTGTGCCTATTGCTTCTAACTTTTTTGATAATGTATCGGGTTCTCTAAAAAACATAGTAGGTGATATATCGGGGTCTTTGGCTGGTTTGGGGGGTGGTATAGTTGGAGGAGAGCTTAGTGGGGTATTTGGTGGTGCCTTAAATAATATAACTGATGATGTTAGTGGTGTAGTAGAAAATATTTTAAAAGATTCCTTTGGTGGTTTTGGTAATGTTTTAGATAGTGGTCTTGAGGGTGTTGTGGATAATTTTTCCAGTGGTTTTTCTTCAATTTTATCCGGTGGTACTGATAAGATAGCTAGTATAGCAGATAGCCTACTAGATGATATGGTCAACTTTGATATGGGAAATGGTATACAAAATATATTAGGCGATTTTTCACCAGCAGATTTCATTGGTGTCAATGCCGGTGGTTATGTTGGTGATCTTGTTGATAATCTAGGTGGACTGGTTAGTGGAAATATTCCCGGTCTTGGTGACATGATTAGTGATGTCACATCGATGATTTCTGGAGATATAGGATCCCTTACTGATGCAATGGATCTTGTCGGCGATTTTTCTATGGGTGGTATGATTGATGGTATGGCGGGCAATTTCTTTGGGAGTGAAATAATGGGTGCTGTTGCTATTGAACCCATACAAGGTCTTGCATCTTCTATAACGGGTGTAGGGATTCCAGCTGCCGCATGTGGATTGGGTGCTCTCGGTGGTGGTGGTCTTGGTGGTATTGCTGGAGGTGGTGGTTTAAGCGATATTGCTGGTGGAGCATTGGGTGATATGGCAGGTGGTCTTGGTGAAGTTGCCGGTGGTTTGGGAAGTATTGCTGGTGGCGCCTTAGGTGGATTGGGAGATATTGCCAGTGGTGCATTAGACGGTTTAGGTGGTCTTGCAGGAGGCCTGGGCGATCTAGCAGGAGAACTAAATAATATGGTTGGTGGTGCATTGGGTGATATCACCACAGGTCTTGGTGATTTAGCAGGTGGTTCACTTAATGATTTAATGGGGAACATTGAAGGTTTAGCGGGAGGCGCATTTGGGGAGTTAGATTCCTTTGCAAGTGGTATAGTTGGGGAACTTGGTGGAGCATTAAACGGTCTTGGCGATTTAGCAGATTCTTTTGCTGACGGTGCATTTAATGGGATATCTGATCTTGCCAGTGGGGCCTTTGACTCCTTACCGGAGTTGGGTAGTCTTGCTGGTGGAGCGTTAGGAACTATAGACTCTCTTGCTTCTAATATTGTTGATAATTTGGGAAATTCATTAATGGACTCTTTTTCAGGTATTGCAGGTGACATAAACATTAATAGTGTGCTAAATGGGTCGTTGAGTGTGGATTCATTAGTTAAAGGCTCTTTTGAAACAGTCCTTTTGGATCTTCAAAATTCTGCAGAAGGCATAATAGATGATAAAGTTGGTGATGTGATACTAAGCATTAATGAGACAGTTGGTGGTGTAGTAAGTAATATTAACAATGAAATACAGAACAGCGTAATTTAAAAATTGGAGACCCATTCCGTGATACCGACCGACCTAAATAACAGATTACTGGATATTGATATTATGGGCTCATGGATGGAAATTGGAATGGCTTTTCTTGCGCTACTGGCAGGGTGTGTTATGGTATACCCGATAGCAAGAACAATATTAAGACAGAGACTTTATAATAATAATAAATGGAACCCCACCTGCACTGACTTTAGAGAGCACCAACAGAAAATACAAGATAGTCTAGCAGAAATCAGACTCAGGCTTGACTGCGGGAGAACATGTTTATTGCAATTTCATAATGGGGGTACTTATTTGGATGGTAGTGGAATAAAAAAATTCTCTTTAACACATGAATCATCTGATGTTGGTGTATCAGAAACATCAAAAGATAGACAAGACATGCTAATGACACAATACTTAGATTTGTTGGGGGAGTTATCAGAAAATGACCCATATCCTAGACTGGTCTTTGAAATGCCGGATTCTATTTTTAAAAGACATTTGGAAAGTGCTGGTACAGAAATATTTTCCGCCTATCCGGTAAAAAATCTGAAAACCGGAACTACTGTGGGGTTGATATTATCAGAATGGATAGATCATGTCAAAATAGAATCTTTGGGTGATGAAGATATTTGTTATACTATAGAAGAATGCGTTAGAAAAATAGAACCGCATATGCGAGGGGGGAAAAAATAATGGCTGAATATTCAGATATTGATTTTGATCTTTTAAAACACCCAAATACCGGTGATATAATTGTTAAAAAAGGTCCAAGAGCAATCATTGGTGCAATTCGGAATTTAATCTTAACAGGTAAATACGAAAGACCTTTCAGTGGGGTTGTTTATAGCACCATAAGAAATCAACTATTTGAACCGGTCACCCCCTTAAATGCTTTTATAATCAAGAAAGAAATAGTGAAAGTGATAGAAGAGAACGAACCCAGAGCCGTATTACAGAATGTTCAGGTTTTTGCTATGCCCGACGCAAGTAGTTACAACGTTAATATATACTTTAGAATGGTTAACCATCCGGACGTATCAAAAGTAACAGTTCAACTAGAGAGGCTAAGATAATGCCAAGAAAATCAAATATTAGAGTAAATTCTCTCGATTTTGATGGAATCAAATCAAATCTTAAAGATTTTTTAAGAAGTCAAGGTACCTTCTCCGACTATAATTTCGAAGGCTCTGCAATGTCCATATTATTGGATTTGTTAGCATATAATACTCATTATATGGGTTTTTATAACAATATGGTTGCGAATGAAATGTTTATGGATAGTGCGGTGAAAAGGGGTTCAGTAGTTTCTCTTGCCAAACATTTAGGATATCAACCGGGGTCTGCAACTAGTGCTAGAGCAGTTGTTGATTTATCTCTGACTAGTCCTGCTGCAGATTCTGTTATACCCAAAGGATCAAAATTTATTGCAACACTTGATGGTGTAAATTACCAATTTATTAATTTACAGACGGCAACCGTTGATATTGGGGCAGATTTAGCAAACCCCAGTGCTTTCCATATTACTGGTCTTGTTATACATGAAGGTGCAATAACTAGTCAGACATTTGTATATGACAACAGTGATCCAGAACAAAAATTTATTCTTCCTCAGAAAAATATAGATAAAACCACAATTAAAGTAAGAAGACAAGAATCATCCAGTGATTCAACTGGGTATAGTGATTTGTGGTCGGAAGCAACTGATGTTACAGTTATAGATCCCTCTTCCAAAATTTATAACATTGTTGAAATGGGAGACGGAAAGTTAGAAATCAGATTTGGCGATGATGTCCTCGGTGAAAAACTAACGCATGGGAATCTGATAACGGTAGAATACCTGATAACAACTGGTCCATCTGCAAACGTCATTGGTGCTTCCGATTCATCGACAAATAGAGTATTTTCTTCATCGGTTGGATTTATTAATGACATAAGAGTAACTTCTGAGGCACAGGGGGGTTCTCTAAGAGAGTCCATGGATTCAATCCGATTTAATGCACCCATGTTTTTTGCTTCTCAAAATAGAGCAGTTACGGCTGCTGACTATAAATCTATTCTCCAGAAAGAGTTTCCATCAATATCATCCTTAAATGTTTATGGTGGTGAACTGGCAAACCCACCCGAATATGGTAGAGTTTTGGTTGTTGTTAAGCCTAATACTGGAACAGAAATAACTGATAATACAAAAATTGAAATTGAAAACAGAATATTGGAATCTAAAGGAGTTGTGGCAATAAATGCCAAAGTAATAAGTCCAACATATGTTTATTTAAAAATCAAGTCATCGGTGGAAACAGATACTGACGTAACGTCGTTGACCACCGATGAGGTTAAAACAATGGTAAAGGACAGAATAATCACATGGTCAACTGATAATTTAGAAAGATTTGAAAGAGGACTGAGATATTCTAAACTAGCCAAGTTGATTGACGATACAGATCAAGGAATCCTCGGTAGTCAAACTAATGTCACACTGGAATATAGATTAAAACCGAATCTGAATGTCAGTACCACATATGCTTTTTCTATTTCAAACGCAATACACCATCCCCATGATGGGCATAAAACAGTTATCAGATCCAGTGAGTTTACATACTTAGATGATTCAAATTTAGTCAAAACAGGGATAATTGAAGATGACGGATATTCGAATTTATTGCTAAAAAGAAAAAATGTCCATGGTCTTTTTGAAAAGGATAAAATAATAGGTTCAATTAATTATAGTAAGAGTTTAATCTATGTTGATAGACTTAAAATTTTGACTCCGGGAACACTTTATTCGGACATCAGATTTCAAATCATTGCAGCAAGTTTAGATATCATCAGCATGAACGATGTCATTTTGATTTTAGATGAAAATGACCCCACCTCTCTTGATATTTCTGTCTATGCCAGCCCGGGCGGAAGATTTGTTGGCACTAGTAGTGGTGAAGCCGAAACCCAAACCAAAACTAGTACTACTGGTGATATTACACCTGACTTTTCAAATATTGTAGGCGGCGGAATTAGTAGTTATGATGGATAATATCGAATAATGGCCATAATACCCCACAATTTGAACTTGCCTCCATCGGATGGTGATGCTGGTGGTGACGAGCCATTTGATGTCAATGACATATTAAGCTTTCTTGCAGATTTTCCCACTGGTGGGGATGAACCATTTCCCCCCATAATGGGGGACACTGACCCTACTATTAATATTTCTTTCCCACAGGTAGATAAAGAAAGAAATAAACCAATATCGCCATTTATTAGCTCTAAATTACCAGAATTTGTCGTGGTGGATCACAACATATTTGTTGATTTTGTAAAAGCATATTATGAATGGTTAGAAAGATCAGGAAATCCTGTTTATATTTCTAGACGATTTCAAGAATATATCAATATCGATGAGACACTGGATACCTTTTTACCATATTTTTTGTCTACTTATGCACCATTTTTACCAGACGAATTGGGTAGCAATGCGAATTTAAAAACAGTTATACCTAATATGATTGATTTTTATAAGAAAAAGGGAACTAAAGATTCCTTAAAATTCTTTTTCAGATTGTTATATAATGTTGATATTGAATTGTTTTATCCTAAATTACAACTATTTAAAACATCAGATGGAAAATATAAAGAAAGATATCTGATAAATGCACATGTACACGGTTTAACTAGCGGGTCTTTGCCAGTACTGGTTGGAAGAAAGATTAAACAAGTGTTGGATAATAGACTTTTAGCAGATGCTACTGTGGAATCAGTGGTCAACATTATGGGTAATGGTGGTCCATATCAAAAATTCGAACTATCTGGTTTATACGGCGATTTTGTTGAAGGGGTGACAGTTGAAATACCAATCACTGGAGATTCAGAATACGCTACCATAATACCTTCCATAAAAACCTTAACAGTTTCTACTGGTGGCACAAATTACCTGATTGGAGACAAAATAACAATAACCGGAACTGGCCCGGGAGCATTTGTTTCGGGTTTTAAAGGAGAAGTCGGCTCCATCAATTCCTACGGAACTATAACGTCTGTAGACATTTTAGATGGTGGCATTAGGGCTAGCGGTATTAAAGGTTCAACATATACAGTATCTATTGCATCAAGAGAGGGCAGCGGTGCTACCTTGGAGGCACTCGGTGGTGGCGGAAAAACTGTAATACCCCCGTACTACGATGGAGAAGTTAGCAGAATATCGTCTGGAAGTTATCTTCAAGATAACTTTTATTATCAAGAATTTTCTTATGTTATTAGGACTCCCAAAGGAATTTTAGACTATATTGACTTATTAAGAAAGTTGGTGCATCCTGCCGGTCTGAAACCGTTTGGTAGATATTTACTGGTATCCAATAGCACATTTTCACCCACAAAAACTACCCAAACCCCCACAAATTTTGAAATACCATTGTTGGGTCATTATATGCCATACAATTTGGGAACGACTCAAAATCTCAGAAATAGTGCTAGAGGTGTGGATCTATATCCAATTGGGTTCAATGGTGTAACTATGACTATGAGCGATCATACTGGAATAGTTGATGAAGGGGGGGCAAATCAACATGTGGTTGGTGTAACTGGTGCACTCGGTTCAACCCTTGGGGGGCATTTAGGCCATACTATCGGTGGTGGTTTAGGTGCTGTTGGAATCTATAATGATGGTGGAACCGGATATTTAAATAGAGCAGATTTTTATGAACAGTATGAAATATTTGCGGGGGGAATTTCTGGTCCCACCTTTAGTGGTTATACTATGGGTTGGTCTGTTTATCCACATCCCGCACATAGGGGTGCAACCCATATCTTCGGTGGAATGTCCATGGGTGCCACTTTTACTCGAAAAGGTGTGAATATATTGGACCCCAATTGGATTTTTGATCATACTGCTGTCAGTGCGGGTGATATAATTATTCAGTATCCATGGGATTATGCTCCCGGTCCTGTTGGTATTGTTGTGTCGAACAACACACTGATTGACCCAGCCGGAAATTTTGTCCCAAATTTAGTTGTTGATGAAATTTCAACCGAGCAGCCTTTCGTAACTACGACCATCCCCGGCGTACAACAAGGTGCTGTCAGAATTTACAATTCTTCTGGTGTTACCGTTTATCAATCTGAAAACGGCATTATTGCCGATAATCGGTGGGGCCAGAATCCGGATTTCTATATAAATCTCGACCCTAAAATGGCATATATACAAATAGGGGATTTTATTAGGGAGCTACCAGCATAATGCGTCAACTATTCAAAACCCATATTTTAAATAAGTTTGCTAATTCTTTCCGGTCAGGAGAAGACGGCTCTTATTTCTTAACGTTTGGTAGATCCACGCCGTGGGCTGAAGAAGCATCTCCCGGAACAGTTTCCGAAACTTTAGAAGATGATATTCAGGTGTGGGAAAACATGCTTGGTGCTAAAAGAATTTCTTCTGCTAAAGTGATTTATATGACAGATAAATCTTCTTTCACAGCTGGTGGGGGATATACCTATCCGGCAGCACTAAGTAACACCGATTATTACGCAGATCCATCTAAACTGGTTTATACCACCGAAGGATATGTTTATAAAATAATCAAAAGCGGTCATTCGACTTCTCAAACTGCCTTACAAGATCTTAATAAGAATTATTCAGTAGACACTTTTGGAAACATGGATGCTGATCAACATTTGTTTAAGCTTTTATATAAAATTCCAGATAATTTAAAAGAATTTATCACTGACACACATATACCACTACTTGAGGTAGATTTGATTTCGGGAATTCAGAATAGGTATGTGGATGAACGACAATTTAGATACAAAGTTAAAAGAGATGCCGTAGATGGCTCTATAGATTGTATTACTATAAATCAGGGAAGCGGCGTAGGAACATACCATAGCGGCGGTCTTTTTGAAAAAACACCCATAAATTCTTCAACCGGTTGGTATCTCCCGGCAAATGCTTCAGCAGGTACCACACAGATACAAATTCTTACGGGAAATGGTGAAAATACTGCAGCAAGTCTTACTAATGATCATTATAATGGGTATGCCTTTTATATCATTAGTGGAGAAAATGCCGGTGAAGTAAGAAGAATTACTGACTACGGAGTTGATAGTGGCGTCGGAACAATACACGTATCTCCCGGATTCACCACGATTCCAAAAAATTCCTCAGAGGAAAACAAATCCGGATTTATCATAGCGCCTTTCATAGGTATAACGGGTGATGGCTCTAATGCAGAAGCCATTGGAGTGATTGGTCCTACCGGTAAGTTACTTGATACTACAGTTATTAATAAAGGTCTGGGGTATACCAGAGCACGGGCAGAAATAACAGGGGATACTGTAGGAACCACAATAACAGTCTTTCCTTCCATATCTCCATATGGTGGTCATGGATCTAATCTTCTTGATGAAACTAGACCTACCAAGGCCTTAATAGTAGTAAGAATACAAAAAGACGAAGAAGGAAATGCCCCCATTTTTAATGATTATAGGCAGTATGGTATACTGGCAGACCCTATTATCTCTGCCGGATATACAAACGAGGGTTTGGTTGCCGGGGCATATGATACCACATCAACAGTGGTCAGCGTTAATGCGCCAACTGGTGGACAATATAGTTCTGTGTCCTTTTTGAGTGGGGATAATATCATAGGAAAATTTTCTAATACATGTGGAAAAGTGGCTACCTCTGTTTTAGGTACAGATAATCAAAAATCTGCCATACTTACCATAAATGATCTTAGGGGGGAGTTTAAACCCGGAGAAGAATTTTTGGGAATAAGAGATAAGGGAAGCGACGTATTCAATAATCAGCTAGTTGGGTCTGGATTTATTAATTATCAAGAAACAACACTCCCATCAACCGATAGAGTCTATAGAATGACAGTGTCTGCCGGAATAACAAGTGACCCTGACACTGTCATCAATAGGGATTCTTTATCCATTGACTCTCTTGTTACAGGGGCAAGTGGCGCAACAGCGACACTGGTCCAGTGGGAACCGTGGCATGGAGCCACCGGCACTAGCGGAAGCATCCTATTGGGAAATATTATAAGAGAGTCTGATTCTGGAATAACAGCCTGGGGGATTACCCTACCCCTTGGAGGATTTTCAGATAATGAAACAATAACTGTCGGTTCCTCTACGTACACTATAAATAATGTTAAAGGCCCGGAATTAGTAAAAAGCTCAGGAAGACTTTTGGTAGTAGAAAATACGACTGCCATAACCAGAACTTTTGAGCAAGAAGAAGAAATAAGATTCTTTATAGACCTATAATGGAGTTATAAATGCCAGCAGTATCTCAATTGTCAACAATTTTCAATACCAATCCTTATTATGACGATTATAGTGAGGACAGCGGATTTCTAAAAAATCTGTTTAGACCGGGTTTTGCTATACAGGCAAGAGAATTAACTCAGCTTCAATCTTTTCTTCAGGTGCAGGTAGAACGGCTTGGTAGTCATGTATTCGAAAATGGTTCTATTGTAACTGGGGGTGGGGTCGCCGATTTTAAATCCAATTATATTAGAATTAATGAAACCTTAACCAGTGAAGAAAAAACTGCAATAATTGGTCAAAG
>Ga0209657_1002402_pt1 | contig 10456 bp, 4 predicted proteins | sample SaaInlV_100m_DNA_FD_184650 | JGI IMG/M metagenome (GOLD analysis project Ga0209657, IMG submission 184650) | Marine microbial communities from expanding oxygen minimum zones in the Saanich Inlet - SI037_S3LV_100m_DNA (SPAdes) (version 2) | ecosystem: Environmental > Aquatic > Marine > Intertidal... | reverse complement strand
ATCAAATTCGTCCGCAGGACGATAGACACTAGGGTCATCAGAAGATGAATGAGGTCCAGCGCGGTAGGTGTAGACTTCGATGTGAGTCGGTCCCAATCCAGCTCCAGCTCGGTCACGAGCCCATTGTGTTACACTGTATAGTGCAAGGAAATCGTTCCCATCAACTCTGAAACTTGGAATATCGTATGCTAATCCACGTTCTGCGAAAGTTCTTCCACCGGTTGCAATATTTCGGTGTGTAGAAATTGCCCATTGGTTATTGACCACATTTAGAATTACAGGAGGCTTGAATGTTGAAGCAAAATTCAGAGCATAATGATAGTCTCCTTGAGCAGAAGTCCCATCGCCTAGCCATGAGATACAAACTTCATCATCACCTTTGTAGGCACTCGCCATAGCAACTCCTACCGCCTGTGAGAACTGAGTTCCAACCGGGCTTGAAATGGAAATGAATCGTCCTTCTTTCCAAGTATAGTGGACAGGCATTTGTCTTCCTTTAACATTGTCTTCAGTATTTCCAATGCAATGACATATCATGCTAACCATGCTTCTTCCTCTTACGAATTGAGCACCAGGTTGCCTGTATGACGGGAAAATCCAATCTTGATTTTGCAATGCCATTGTTTGTGCGATTGCGATTGCTTCTTCGCCATATGAGCGCATGTAGAAAGAAAGTTTTCCAGTTCGCTGCATTTTGATCATTCGGTCATCAAAAATTCTCAAACGCATCATGTATTCCAAACCTTCAATCAATATTTCTGATTTCAACTTAGGATTCCACTCACCTTTTGCCTCACCTTTGTCATTCAATACTCTGACCAATCCAGAGGCATGAGAGGCTGTATCTTCAGAACTACATTTTGCAGGGTCTGGTCTAGGCAAATCTTCAGGCTGCTCTTTCCACTTGCCACCAAAATCAGTAGTTTCTCCAGGTCTTGATGGCGGAGCACCGAGGGTGTATGGACTTGTCATCAGCGTCTTTCTGTCCGTCATCGTTTCACCTCAATCAATATCGGCCTTAAGTGATGTTGTATGAATGTCTTGTAAGTCATTGACATAAACATAGGCGCCTGGCATGGATTCTGAGTTTTTCGGGTCTTGTGATTTTCTTAGAAGCAGCCCTGCTTTGAACGATGAACGAACCAATGGTCCGCTGGCAATACCGCTGAATCCCATTGCCATCGCTTGCTTGGCCCAAATATCATATTGTTCGGGTTGAGGAAATCGGTCTACTGCTAGGTGTTTTGAAGATGGTGCAAGGTATTGACCAATTGTGATTAAATCCACATTTGCATCCCGAAGTAATCTTAGAGTTTGAGTGACTTCTTCATCGGTTTCTCCTAATCCTACCATAATAGATGATTTTGTCAAAATGTCTGGCCTTAGTTTCTTTGCTTCAGCCAATATAGCAATCGATTGTGAAAAACTTGCTCGGTGATCTCTAACCATTCTGTCAAGCCGTGGCACACATTCCACATTGTGGGCGAATACAGAAAGCGAGGAATTGTCAAGCAAATGCGCTAACGCACCCATATCACCTGCTAAATCAGAGCAAAGCAATTCCAGAGTAATATCCGGTTGCGCAAGATGTACTGCTTCTATACATTTCTTGTAATGTTCAGAGCCAGAATCTGCAAGGTCATCCCGGTTGACCACTGTGATGACTACATGTCTGAGGTTCATCGATGTAACCGCTTCAGCAAGATTTGTTGGTTCATCCAAATCAAGAGCAGGTGGCGTTTTGATAGTACCTACTGCACAGAATCGGCAACCTCTTGTGCATTCTTGACCCGCTATCATGAATGTAGCATCTCCACTGGCCCAGCAATCGTGAATATTGGGGCAACGGGCCTCTTGGCAAACTGTGTGTAATTTGTTTTCTGCAACAGCGGATTTGGTTTCATTAAAAATTGCTTGTTGCTTACCATTTGGCAAAGATGTTCTAAACCATTCAGGTAATCGTTCTCGCTTTGGTTTTTCACGCAAAGCGGGAGGAATTAGTTTTGCCATTGGAAGTGGTTTGCCAGTCATTTCCCTTCCCCCTTAGCCAATGCCACGATTCGTCCGTCAAAAAGGTGTGTGGGCCTGATTTCACCAAAACCGTTCCCCCTATGGGGGAATATCGGCAAACAAGAGTTGAAAAGTAGAGAATTGTTCAGGCTTGATATGGCCCGCCCAGTCGTAATCATTACCGGGGGTGGAAAGAGGATTGGAGCGGCAATTTCTACAGCCTTTTTGGAATTGGGATGGCACGTAATTATTCACGTCAATAATAGTCAGCAAGAAGCACAACAATTGTTGGATGTTTTCGAGCAAAAAAACGGCACTAAACCAAGTGCGGAAATTGTCAAATGTGACTTTCAAGACGATGAACAATTACAGCAATTTATTTCACAGATAAAAGGTTCTATTAATGTGGTTGAAGCGGGAGGAATCTCAGCAATAATTCACAATGCCTCATTCTATATACCAAAGGGCATAGAGCAAATATCGTTGGCAGATATTAGGTTGATGAATAGAATTCATATCGAAGTTCCTTTCTTGATTACACAGGCATTTATTGCTAAATTAAAGGCCGTAAATGGTAGCGTTATTGGTATAGTCGATACCTCCTTGGGACGCTCTTGGAACGGGCTATCTCATTATACTTCAAGCAAGGCTGGTTTGCGACAATTAATGATGAATTTCGCCGGTGAATTAGCACCCGAAATCAGGGTAAATTGTATCGCTCCTGGAGCGGTATTAGCGGCGGATTGGGAAGCTCCACATTACGCTTCAATAATTGAGAAAGTTCCTTTGGGAAGAGAAGGTGATCCACAGGATGTTACAAAAGCGATATTATTTTTGGTCAATAGTCCGCATATTTCAGGCCAAGTCATCACCGTTGATGGTGGATGGTCAATTAATTCGTAGATACCTTTCTAAAATCAATGAAAAAAGATGCAGGGGGTGGGATTCGAACCCACGAACCCATAAGGACCGGATCTTAAGCCCGGCGCCTTTGACCGCCTCAGCCACCCCTGCGTAAACCGGTCGGGTCGCCTAGAGTCTTTCAATGATACTCTTTTTCATGTAGCAATAATTGTCAATATTTTGTTCAAAATCTAACCTATAATCTTGATTATTTGGCTGTAGATTATTGATTGATGGAGTGTATAATCCCCCTCGTAGAGGGGGCTTTTAGAGAGCAATTGATGCAAAACCGTTTAACAGTCGGTTGGGCAGGCCGAGGTTGTGAACACTATGCTGGCTGCCAAGAGAAGCGTAAATAGCATCCTCCTTCCATCGGTCATTATTTTGATTTTATTGGGGGCACTTGCCCCACTTACAATGTTCCCTACTGTTGATTCCGACAATATTGACGAGATTTTAGAACCTACAACAAAAAGTTACAGTACAGCAGGTTCGGTAGAATCTTATGACCTATATTTGGATAGGAAGGCTGCTGAAAATGGCGGAGATGGGGCGATTAATACTACTCAACCTGATAGTGGGCATATAGAACAGAGCGCATTGGGCGGTCTTGAATTTCGTAGCAGCGAGATGATTAGCGATTTGCAGATCTTCGGAGAAACAAGTACACAAACTGGTGATGTTGCAGAATTATCAATATATTTGAAATTCACAGGTAGTTCCGGTTCAACCGCAGATGTAACATTCTCATTGGAAGGTGGTAGTTCTGAATTTGTTGAGACAATAACTCTCTCTGAACCATGTCAAAGTTCGCCTTTCCAATCCTGCACATGGACCAGTAACGAAATTTTCTTTAGCATCCCTACTAGTGGTTTCACAGTTCCAAATGGGAAGCAATTGAAATTACGTGTTGATGCACAAGCATCTTGTGAAGGAGGTGGCGGATTAGGTCAAGGCGGAGAATGTGATGTGATGGTTGCCTTTGGAGACGTTTCGGGGACTCAAGGATTTTCAAAAATTGAAATAAAGGCTAATGCACTTTCAGGTTCTGCAGTAAAAGTTCACAGTTGCCATGCTGATTATGGCTGTGGTTGGAGCGAGGAAGAGAAAACAGAATGGTCACCTAATCACCGTCCAGAGTATAGAGAAATGCATTTCTCTGTTGATGTAAGAGATGCGTTTGGAAGAGCAGATATACAAGATGTCAAATTGATAATGAGTACTCCAAATGAAGCATCAACTGAATTCGATGAGACTTTTGACGATGATGATTTAAGATTGGATAACAATGGCTTAGTTGGCAACTTTACATGGACATATGATGCAGGAATAGGTGCAGGTGAATACCCCTTGTATCTTGAGATAAGAGATGTGCAAGGGCACACTGTAATCGTTGAGCACGATGGCATTACAATGGTGGAATATGATGTATCTCTTGAACTATCAATTGAACAAGCAGATGTAGTTCTTATCGCTCCGGGTCAAACTTCAATCGTTGAGTTGTCTCTTGAAAACACAGGTGCGACATCTTCTAGCATTGATGTGCAGATAGAATTGGCATATCCTGGTTTGCCCTCTTCTTGGTCCGAACCAATTTGGGATCAACCTGGTGGTTACGAATTGAGTGGCGGCGGAGCATCTGTTAATCCGATTCTCACGATAGATGTGCCAGATGATGATTTGTCTAATGCTCCGGATGAATTGCACATTGTGGCAAAAGTCTATGCTGAAAATGAGAACGGACAAACTGAGGAATTTGCGATAAAAACATTGAAATTAAACATAACAGAGGTTGGCGTGTTTTCGGCGCCTCGCATATCTATTTTTGAGGATGTAGAGCATCAAAAGCAAATTGCAGATTCTACAAGGCCTGAGATATACAATGAATCCATATCGCATTATGTTGATGTGAGTGAAACAGGGATGTTTTACATAGATGTATTCAATTCCGGATTTGATTTTGATAACTTTCGCATTAGAGTAATTGATTTCCCAGATGCTTGGCAATTTAGGTTATTTGATAATGAAACTGGTGAAGAATTACTTGATGAAGGAATCCATTCTGTGACACCAGACATTGGGTCTCATAAAACAAAGATAATCAGGATGGAAACCTATCCTCCAAGTGACAGAGATTCACAAGACATTGGATTGGTCAAAATGTCGATTAGCAGTTCGGGTGAGGCTGCTTTGGAGCCAACAATTATCGGATTTACTGTGCATCGTACATTCGGGATTCTGGTTGAAGTGATTGCGGATAGCGACGGGGGTTCTCTGGCACATGTAGGTCCTGTAGCGCTTGGAGCAAGTACTTGGTTCAACTTACGTATTACAGACTCAAGTGATAACACTGGTGAAACAGAGTGGAGAATTATCAAGCCGGATGCACTGCCTAGAAATACAGATTCTAATTCTAATTATGCTAATTGGGATTATTCAATCTCCAATGATACATCTAACGATATCGTTGTGGTAAAAACCTGGACGAATCATTATGTGGACATAAAATTGGGCATTGACTTGCTACCTGAGGTAGAGGCCGGAAACCATACACTTTACACTCGTATTATTGAACAAGGAGTTGATGCTGAAGTTGCAAGATATTTCGATTTACCTATAGTAATTGAAGTTGAGAAAGACGTCCGTGCAGGGCGTTTAGAAGTAACTCAAAAGAGCGAAAACACACATTTTTCACCTGATGAGGAAAAGAATATTGAATTCAGAATAGATAATCAAAACAATGTTGCTCTTGATGTTGTAATCACCTTAGATGAACCAACAGGTTGGAATGGATTGATTAGGGCCTCTTCTGAGCAAGCAGGTGGACCATTCATAATTCTTCATTTGCCAGCATATACAAATAAAGATTTTTCAGTGGAAATAACTTCGCCATCACAACTAAAGAATAGTGGGGAAGTTTCATTCTCATTGACAATGACTCCAATGGATGAAAATTCGCCGTATGATGGAAATTATACCCAAATACAATCATTCGTATTCATGACGGAATGTAGCGGAATATCTTGTATGTTCAATGAAATAATTGACCCTGAACCATCAACACTTGCTTTGATAATAGTAGTTGTATTATTGGCATTATACAGTTTTTATAACAAGGCGAAATTTTCTGCTGAAAATAAGGACTTTGATTTTGAATCTGCTTTTGATGATGAAGAAGAGGAAAGCCTTGATGAATTATTGCAGGAAGAAGTTGAAGTTGAAGTTGAAGTTGAAGAAGATGATGATTTAGAATTGCTCGACGAGCTTGAAAATCTCTAATTTGACATTTCGCAATGAATTTTAGACGACATTTCATTATTTTCTATTATTGGCGCTCAGTATTGCGTTTGTGATATAGTAATTGGTCTTGTAAAATGAGCAATGTATGAACAGCGTACCATTCCCCTTATGAGGCAAAAGAACAACCCGAGGTTAGTGAAAACTATGCGCAAGTATTCTTCCCCCGCTTTGGCGCGCCCAGGATTGAAGATTTTGAAGCATCGAGATGCTATCAAATCGTTGTCATTAGTGATGCTAATGGTAATGTCTTCATTCGCAACAATTGACTTTTTTTCATATAGCGCATTAGCAGCATCTGACCAAGATGGAGATGGCTTAACATACGGTCTAGAGTACCTAATGAACACTAAACCAAATGATCCAGATTCCGATAATGATGGCCTACCAGACGGATGGGAATGGCAATATGGATTGAATCCCCTTTCAAGTCAAGGTGGAGATGGTGCAACTGGCGACCCTGATGGCGATAGTATGACCAATTTAATGGAATACAACTATCTAATTCCATCAGGCTGGGATTCAACCACTACACCAAATGTCATGGACAAAGGTGTCTGGTGGAATGGTACGGTCCCAGTAAATAATTGGGATGAAGAAAATGCAATGCAATACACAAGAGTTGCTTGTGGCGGTAGCGGTGCTGATGGAACTGGTTCAGTAATATTGTGTGATGAAGATCCAGTTGGAAATATTTGTGCCAATGGATTTGATGATGATAAGGATGGTTTCGTAGATTCCGCTGACCCAGATAACGATGGTGATTTAGATTGTTCAAGTAACGATGATGATGGCGACGGAATTGCTGATGAAGACGTAGCAGGATGGGATACCGATGGTGATGGAATGCCTGATGGCTGGGAAGCAGCGAATGGATTGAATGCTACTCAAGCGTCCAATGCTGATGGAGCAAATGGAGACCCTGATGGTGATGGACTGACCAATTTGATGGAGTATGTCAACCCCTCTTGGACTACAATGTGTGGTTCTACGCCATGTTTCCGTAATGGCCCTAATGGTGTAGTTACCGAAACTGTATCGCCATGTGACCCTGCTCAAGGAATCGGCCCTGGTGCTTGTGCTACACTTACTGCAGAGGTGGATGGAATCATGTCGACTAACCCTCAAAAAGCAGATACTGATGGCGATGGACTAAATGATTCGTATGAAGCGCTGACACTACTAACTGACCCAACATCATCTGATACAGATAATGATGGCGTACCCGATGGAGTTGAAGTTTCAGGAGCATATGGAAACCCACCTCAAGCGAGTGATCCAAGAGATAACAATACTGATGATGATGCATTCGATGACGGTGCAGAAGATTTGAACGCTAACGGTGTAATTGATCCCGGTGAAACCGACCCAACACGCCGAGAAGATTCCGGCGATGCAGATGGTGATGGAATTCAAAACTGGGAAGAAAATCTCTCTTGTACAACATGGGATGTTGCCGATACAGATTTTGGTGGAATAAATGACGGAGACGAGAGAAATGTATCACATGGTACAGACCCTTGCGATTCAATGGTTGATTATTCAACATCCTTTTCCTCATGGAATGGCTTAACAAGCCAACTGACGGTTGGAGATGGCTCAGGATTCAATCCTTCAGGGGGTGTTGGTTGGTATAACGCATCGGGAACACTGAGTTCTTTCGCCTATGCCACAGTGGTCAATAATGTGATTCAAGGAGTATCAATTGGACCTAGCCCAGGTGTTACTACAGTGGAGAACCGTAATGGTTCATTCTGCCATTATAGTGCAACTCAAGCAGGAACAATACTAACAACTCACAATTATTGTGATGATGATTATACAGATTCAGATGGTGATGGATTAGCAGATTGGCAGGAATTACTGGGTACTTTTGGTTGGTTTTCTAATCCTACTTTAGTCGATACAGATGGTGATGGAGTCAATGACTATGATGAGGCTAGAATTGATGGAACAGATCCAAATGAACCTTGCTCAAATTTGTTAGACGATGACCTAGACGGTTTGAATAATTACTTTGAAGCAAATACTGGATGCGATTTATCTTGGATAGGAATCACAAACGGTTCTCAAGATACTTGGATAACAGATACTACGGCTGCGGATACAGATGGGGGAGGAGTAGACGACAAATCAGAATACTTTGATGGAACAAATCCAGAAAATGACCCTAGTGATGATTTACTTCCTGATGATTTTGATGGTGATGGAATTCCAGATGCTATTGAGAATCAAACAGGAACAGACTGGACCAATCCTGATACCGATGGAGGAGGGATGTTAGATGGTGATGAATGTCCAATCCAATTCTGGTTTGTTAATTGCGTTGGTGCGCCATTTAATCCATGGGACCCAAGCGATGATTCCTTTTCAAATGAAGTTGTTTTCTGGGCTAATAATACAACTGGTGCAGTTGATATTTTATCTGTACACCGTTGGAGACAAACAACTAACGATTTCTATACAGGAACAACCTATGCCCATATAGGGACTGCTCATCCGAGTTCAGTAATCACTGTACCAACTGCAAACAAGACAAATCTTGCAGATATTTCCTTTGCAAATGACACAGTCTTGTGGACGATGCAAATGAACAATCCAATAATGAATGGAGCAGTGCCAATGCCTGATTCATGGACAGAACTTTCGTTCTGGGCCGACGCTACAGCCTCATTGGATGTGACCAATGATACTTACATGGTGACTGTTAATCCAGGTCCATATAGTGAAATGTGGGTCAACAATTCCGAGTTTTACTTTGATTGGGCAAATAATTCAGCTTCGTCAATTGCCAGCCCAGGTTTTGCCTATGAATTAGCACTTGATTCAAGTTTCAAAGATTTGACTAGTATAGATTCTGGTATTTTCAATATTACAAATGCTGTGATAAATGATGCGGGGGCAACAGATGCGTATTCCAAAGCTTCTGCGATTTCAGACTTTTTAATCAATGGCAACTCGACAACAGAATTCAAGAGAAATTATAATGGCTCAGGAATTCCAAAAGAAGAGGATATGTCTAATCTTCTTGTTGGTACTGTTCTAGAAGGAACTTGTGCAGAATTCTCAGCAGCGTTTGTTACTATGGCACGTTTGGCAGGATTGCCAGCACGATATGTCACAGGATATGTGGGCGGAACATGGACAGGCAATGGGTATGAAGTCTATTCTGGTGATCGCTCTACATGGGGTGAAGTCAAACTCCAGCAAAATTCAGCAAATGGAAATCTTGACATGGGCTGGGTTCCATTTGATGCTTGTCCAGCAGCCGAAGAAATTGAATTTGTCAACCAAACTTTCGGTACATTGACTTGGGACAGAGATGGTCAAACAAATCTCTCCGTCAGCGGTCAACTTAGATTCGTAGAAAATGCAACTCCAATAGGAGAGATTCCACTCATTGGATACCTAGTTCCGCTCGATGAAGCAGATCAAGTTCCAGGACCTGGTGGCGACCCAACTCGGATATTTTCATCATCTAACAGTATGGCAGATGGTAACTTTACCATGAATGGAATTCCTACCGATGCAATACGCCCGGGTATCCACCGTCTTGTCATTGAGCATCTACAAAGCGGATATGTATCACATGACGGAATAGTTCTGGATGTATACATCAATGTCACAGATGATTCTATGATAAATCATACCAGTCCATTAGCAATAGATTCACCTGTTGCAGGAGCAGGTGCAACGACAACTATCCAAGGGTTACTCTCATTTGAAAATCCGCCTACTAGTTGGGCGGAAGAAATTGAAAACCAAACAGTGTGGTTAGAATTTACTTCTTCGGTAAATGGCGTGACAAATCTGAGTGGCGATGTAGGGCCAGGTGGCGTGTGGAGTATTATTGTTGATTTAGACCCGCTAGAATTCAAGACCAATATTTCTGCAACACTTGGTTTCTCTGGATGGTTGGATACAACAGTGACATCGTTCACCCCTCCACAATTCCATCTAAGACCATCAACTCATGCCATTACTTTGGATATTCGTGATGCTCCTAACCTTACAGCAACTGCTGAAGGTCCTTTGGCTAATAACAGTATTTTCGTATTGAATGACGATATTCATATCAATGGCTCTACAATGAGCATAGGCGCATCACCGGTAGCTATGCCAGGAAACCTATCATTGTCGATACGACAAAATGATTCGGGAATGGAATGGGTTGAAGTTTTCAATTTCACAGTAAATGGTTCATTCACAATTACTCATCTACTTGCAGCAGCGGATACCCAGGTTG
>Ga0209657_1002398_pt1 | contig 10459 bp, 21 predicted proteins | sample SaaInlV_100m_DNA_FD_184650 | JGI IMG/M metagenome (GOLD analysis project Ga0209657, IMG submission 184650) | Marine microbial communities from expanding oxygen minimum zones in the Saanich Inlet - SI037_S3LV_100m_DNA (SPAdes) (version 2) | ecosystem: Environmental > Aquatic > Marine > Intertidal... | reverse complement strand
TATAAGTGACATTGGAATTTGCATGGTCACCAATGCAGTGATGAACTCAGGATCAATCAAGTCCTGTTCAGCCGCTTCAACTCCAACAATCCACCGAGTGGGTATGCTGTCGACAGACGCGTACTTATCAGAGTACAAGGCAAGGGATCGAGAGAGTTTGTCCAGAGCATCTTCATCCAGCTTGACGGTGCCTTGGATCTTCTTCAGCACTTCCATGTGCTTGACAGTCTCCATAAGCTCGTCAGATGACAGCCACTTACACTCATTCTCAATCACCCAATTCTCACAGACCTTCGTCAAAACGCCCCAAAGTGCATCGTCATTCATTATGTCGAACAGAGGCAGGTTCGAGCGAACCGTCTGTCGAAAGTACTCCCCTCCAATCTCAATCACGGCAGTCCAATGCTGGAATCCATTCTCTCTAATCTCTGTGGGCCGTTGGATTGCAACCAATGTCCCTTTTTCGAGGTCGTAAAAGCACTTGTTGTACTTCACTTCCCACTTCTGGTTTTTGCCCCGAGCCACTCTCACGCCATTCGGAAGATTATCAGTCATTTCTTCTCCTGTTTTTTCTTCGTTTGTTTCTTCACACTCTTTGCTTTTTTCACTGGTTTCTTGCGTTTGGTTTTCGGCTTGTTCGCAACCGTCAACTTCGCGCAAATAGCTTTCGCGCTCTCTGGAGTTGTGTAAGGAAGGGTGTGGACATAACTTCCCACGTACCCCGTCCTGTCATCGTACTGGCAGATGACATACTCTCTCCTTCCCATGTTCTCTTGGGAGCAAACAAACAGATGCAATGCGTCGTTTGTAAACACCTTGGGGAGAACATTTGCTTTCAAGCTCTTTAGTCGATCCTTTAGAAAGAAGGTAAATCCCTCCTTATCGTTATGGACCTTGATAGAAGAAATAGTCGGCTTTCCCATTGGCCACCTCCTTTATCTTTTCTCCATGCTCATTCATGAATCGGTGCAGAGCTTCCGCTCCCACCTCTCCAATCCCCATCTTCTCATCAATGTAGGAAGGAAACGGGACATGGATCCATCCATCGGATTCAACAGGTAGCGTCATGATCCCAGCGCCTCTGCCCCAGTTTAGTAGGGAGAGTGCAAAGTAATCCATACCATTGTTCCGGTAAGGAAAGAACGCCAAGTCATATCGGGTCATTCTCTCAGCAAGACGTACAAACCCTCTCATCTCTGCTCGAATTGGGATTGGTTCACCCATCATTCACCTTCCTTGTCGATCGTCTTTTGTAGACGTTCACGCTCTTTCTTTGCTCCAACCCCCTCGCCAAAGAGAGAATCAAGTATCTTCACTTGCTCTTCCGGAGTACGGGTTTCCCTTGCAATCTCATTCACTGCAGCTATACGCTTCCTTCTGGATTTTGACATTAGTCTTCCTTCATTTGTTTGAATGTGTTCTCTGCGAATACCTCAAATGAGTTATCCATAAAAATTGGTTGAGGCTCTTCCTGATCCAACAGCTTGACCAACCACTGGTTTCTCACTTCGCAGTCATTGTGTGGCATCGTGAATGCAAGCACATGAATCCCGTCTGGATCAAGTGCGGCGATAAGGGCCTCATTGGGGCCGCGATTGCGGCCCCTTGAGTCGATTTCCATTCTCTTAAAGTTCTCAGTGTAGGTGAATTGATAGCTCATCTTATGCCTCTGCTGTGGTGCGGGGTCGAACATAGATACGATTGTCAATCGCACTATCGATCCCACGGGTCATCAAACTCTCTGCCATGTGTTCAAGCTCCAACTGCCGCATCAGGTCAGACTCTTGTGCGATCAACGTGATGCCATCAATAGCTGCTGCAAGGTTGTTCCCCTTGGTGCTGGTCTCGTCAGACAATCCTCGTTTAATCACATTCTCAATCTCAGTTTCCGTGGCTTTCATCGACTTCATCTCAGCGTGCAGAAAGTCCATCATATTGTTGATTTCAATGTTGGTTGCTGCGTTGTACTTCTCGGTCACACCATTCGCCACTCTCTGAACGTCTTCTACAGCCGCCCCTACTCCCAGAACAATCCGATCGTAGTTCCCTCGGTGAGCCCAAGAGAAGTATTGATCCGGATGAACAGAAGAGATGCCATTGTGGCAACAGGGTCTGATTCCACCCCCGAATACTTTGACAGCACCCCGACCGGTCTCACTGTTTCGTAGCTCCATCATGGGGTAGAGTTTTCCAAGCTCAGTCATCTCTTCGATTGGGGTCAGTGCAAAACGTAGCCGGAACTGATCATCCTGCACACAGAAGTCCAATACCCGACATTTCGCCAGATCACTATCCACCAGCAACTGCTCTACCAGTGGAAGATTATCCACAGGACTGTATCCACTTCGCCCTGTTCCGTGAACCGAACGAACCACGCGGATAATCTGTTGGGGAGCCTCTGGGCAACGAGTCATTGCAACTCGAAAGAACCGTTTGAGGTCAGACTTAGATGCCGAATGGGCAAACTTGTTCAGAGCCAGTGTGGCCAGTTGAGCACCACTCTCATCCATCGACGCCAATGCCTCAATGGTGTTCCGACCATGAGAAGGCAAGAGTTCCCGAAGGAATGTAAGCCATCCCTGTCGAGTGAATCTGCATGTCTCACTTCGAGAGCCATCCTTTTTAATGAACTGAAGATGCGGGACACCTTTCTTATTGAAGGCAGAGAAGGTTCCTCCGTAAGAATAAGGAACATCGAACGGTTGTTGCTTTGCCTTCAGTTTTCTCAGATAGTCGCGGCACTGTTCCAGATGCATCGCACTGCTGTCATTGAAGTCCGCCCTCTTATGTATGAGGGTCCTGTTTCCCACTGTGGCATGAATTGCCTTGGTGAATAGATCAAGCTCTCTCGTGTCTGTTGTTCCCAGTAAATTGGAGTTCATTTTGTATTCCTAAGTTTAAGGTACTTTGTTTATATTCCCATACTCCATTTGTGTCAAGTGACACACTCATTCTCAAAAAATATATGTCAGAATCGAAGCATGTTGCTTAGTTGATTTGCAAATTTCCATGCGTTCCGATCCACATATCCAGCATCCGATTTGCATCGCGGACACTGTCCTGTGATCTCAACTGGTAGGCTGTGGACACCCCCTTCGCTGATCCTCACTTTCGGTCGAAGCTCAGGTGTTACCTTGATCTTGTGACTGCAGCGTCCCGTGTTGCACACCAGCACTCTCTTGTTCGTCATCTTTGCCTCTCCCATGTTCACCTCTTTGTGTTGATGCTTTAATGTCATCAGCGAGCCAACATAATAATTCTACTCGGACAGAGAATTCCAGATCCTCAATTATCCTGTAGACTTCTTCCAATTCAAACTCATTTTCCTCCAAAGCTATTTCAATCTCTATTGTTCGCTTAATCGCCATTCATTCCTCCAGTTCAGCATAAGTTTTGAGTAGATCCATGGCATCTTGTCGTTCAAACATGTAAACACTTGCCACGGTTTCGCATGCCGCAACCATGATCCCATTTTTCCATCTCATCTCTGTGGCCAAGTTCGCTCCCCCAAGATTGTGACCAGCCCGCTGAAAATCGAATAACCAGTTAATGCATTTCTTTCTGGATTCCATTGACCTTTCACCCTTCATCACTTGTGGATGGGAAAACGCCATCACCACTCTCATAGCAAACTCACCCACATCCACGCTGCCTTTAGCCATTTTGGATTGTACAACAACCGCATCATCTATCATGCGGCACAAATCATCCTCAGTAATCGAATCAAGAAATGTCCGATAAACAGCTTGTTTTGTTAAGTCGCCGCTCATCCACGGAGGATGAATCGCACGGAGCATGACCTCCTGCTTGCTTATCTTCCTATTGTGCCATTGGGTTACCTTAACTTCAAAATCTGCTATCGCTTGTCGAAGACAATCGTATTTTTTATCCATCAAAACTCCCGTTCTTGGCCATACGGGAGAAGCTTGGATGATTCCCCCTCTTCATTCCAGAACAGGTGCTTGACTTCCATTCCTTCCAGTATGGGGTTTCTCCCATTCAGGTATGCGATCACCGACTGCTTGTCTGTCGCCACTTTACACTCAGTAACAACCACGGCTCCACCCTCCGCTACTCCCCCATCCCACAGTGGGCATAGATTTTTTGCTTGTCGTCGAGCCACCCTCATTGCATCGGCTTTGCTTGAATAGAATTCTGTTGCTGCAAACTCAGGAGACTTATGTCCCCACATCACCCTGTAACATTTCATCATCCTTCACCTCCCTTCGCTTTAGCGATTGCTTCTTGTCCCGCGTCGATGGCGTTTGCCAAGCTACCGCTACAGTTCGCCTGTGCAGACGCCACCACATCTTCCATCGCAGCCAGCAGGTCAGGTGCTGCACAGATAAGGCGGCTATTGGCATCCGCATGGTGATGCCCCCACTTGTCGGTATCCTCTGATCGTGACAGCATCTCACAGATAGGCGAACCATCTGAAGCTTGAACCTCGCAAGCGTTTTCGGTCCACGGTCCCGGTGTATGTTTACTCATTAATCACCTCCAATGCGGCCCTGAGACTTGCCGCCGCCAATACCTTGATTCAAGCTAATCGTCTTCCCTGCCCGATACCCATCGCTGTTTCCTCTCGTCGATCCAGACCATTGCCCTGTCTTCCCGACCTTAGATCGCATAAAATCAACACTTTCTTTCATCCTGTCTTGTAGGATGAGTGCCGTCGAATTCGGGTTCGCCTCCCTTTCTGTGGTCCTCTGTTCCTTCAGCTTGTCCCCCAGTCCTTGAACACACCCCATTCGAAAGGCGGCTGTGAGCTTTCTGTCCACAACATCTTTATCTCTCTTCCAACAGAAGTAGGTGTGCTCTTTGCCGTATGCCTTCGCCATCTTCTGGATTTCCCGAGCCGCAATTCCATACAGATACTGCCATACCTGCACATCGCTTTGATGACCATACCCTACGGCATAGACACCATCCCAACGAGTAGTTCGCAACACTTTAATACGACAATGCGGCCCCAACTCCCAAGCCAACTGAATCGGCCAAGCTCTGCGACCCACCTTAATCCTGTTGACCACCAACGGATCAACGACTGTCTTCTCATGCTCTTCCAAGTCTGCCATTTCGATAGCGTGCTTAATCATAAGCTTTTGCGCCATCTTTGCAGCAGTCTCAGCCTCATTCCCTTCACCATGGCTTAATGCCATCAGCTTCTTAATCTTTGAGATCATGTCTTGGCTCACTGCTTTTCTCCTTTTACTGCTATTGCTCCACACTGATTACATACCCATTTCTGTTCCTCATCATTACTCATCTCTTTTCTCCTTTGGAGCCACTCCAATGCGTCTGCAATTGAGTAGCTTCTTTTCGGCCCTTTCCACCCCTTTCCCCCGATGATCACATACTCATTGTCGGTGAAGTCTTGCAGTTGCAACAGCGCTATTTCCAGCATCTCAATAGCCGTGAAGTTCACTACCCGACCTTCAAATTTGCCTTCCATTAACTATTCTCCATGTTTCTCACAGACTCCTGTGCCAATACCTTTATCCGCCATCACTCTCCTCCTTTGCGCCTTTCATTTCCTTGATCCTTAGCTCCAAATACTCATTCAACAGCCTAAGCGTTGCACTTAGACGAGCCACTACGTCCGTGTACCTCACCGAATTCAGTGGATGTGTCATGCTTCCTCCAATAGCATGTAATCCTTGTCTAATTCCTGAATGCATACTGGCCTCTTCAGGTCCATCTGTGGTTCGTACATGGCCTCTGTTTCAAGCATCTTTCCATCTTTCATACGCAAGAAAAGAGTTGTCCATTTAATGTGATACTCTTCTACATCATCCCACTTGATCCCGAGAGTCTCGCATATCTCTTCGACGCTATACTGCGCGGATGCTTCGTACATGGCCTCTAAGTATTTTGGTATTCTTTTCATGCTTTCACCTTCCTTTTCTGTGCAATTTTCACTTTCTCCCTCCACTCTTGGGCGTACTTACTCTCTGTCGGCCCCACTGCATCGATTTCCTTGTAGGCGTGTCATAGGGAAACGTCCATCCCATCATTCACCTCCTTTCTCACTGCGAATAAACGAAAGTACAAACTCACACAGATTCTCAATGTTCATCGCTTCGTTCTTGTGAAGCTCAATGAGCGATTCAGCGAGCCTCATTTCCGTAGAAAGGTGCTTCACGCTCATATCTCCATTCAATCTCAACTCGAATGCAAGACCCGGTACTTGTGTCTCTGTTTCCGAAAGCTCTTTCACGATGAACGGATTTCCATCTGCAGTTGGGAACGCACGGATGTACTCGTCTCCCTCTGCCGTGACACGGAGCATGTGCTCCATGTTCAATGCCTTTGCACAAACGTGCATCATCAACTCTTCGGCCTTCGGAGCACCTTCTTCAGTCCAGTTGTGGGGACGTTCTATGCATGACAACATGCTGGTAATGATTGTCTCCACATTTTCTGCGCAAATGTCGTTCTGCTCGGAAAGGTATATTTCCGATGACCCCCCAACTGAAAGCTCGACGCTGACATCGAGGTCGATGCCTGAATAGGTTTCCCCCGACATGGTTATGCACTCACTCTCTATGAAATCGCAATGGTCAATGGCAAATTGGGTCGAGGATAGTACTTCCTCCAATTCCGGCTCATACTCCAACAAAGCCATTGCTGCGTTAACGTAATCAGCGTAGCTGGGACCTTCTTGTACGATGGTTTCTGCGGTCTTCTCTGCGGTGTTTGCTTCACTCATTTTGGTTTCCCTTTTCTTTAGCACTTCAATCAATCTCTCATTCATGCTCATTCGTTCAGGCTCGTAAATCGTTTCCACCGTTGCTCTCCATTCTTTCCATGTAAGGTTGTCAGAGCGTTTGTGATTCGCTCCCCACCTGTTCCGCCTTTGTGCTTTCATGTATGGACACTCCATGCTCTTACTGTCCCGATAGTGACTGCATAGACCTGACCCTTTCCCGGTCCATGGTACAGCAGTCCACCGTTGTGACTGAACCCGTAGTAGCCCCAAACGTATTGTAGGTGTCTACGGTAATCGTCCCACGTTGGGAAGTAGCTTCGATAATCTTCCAAGCTTTTGTCAATGCGAAAGTGCTTGTACGATTTTTCCAATGCCAATTCCCATAGTGTGGGATACTCAGTCGGTTCAGCTTCCCATGCTTTCGGATCAAGCTCTTTGGCTTTGTCATGCACTTGATCTCGGGTGATTAATCTGTACCAGCAGATAGAAAACCCATTGAACGTCCCATCATCATGCAAAACCACCTTGAATCTCGGCAGTTCGACTTTCTTACCTGAATCTTTCGGGGTTACATCGTCATTCCCCCCGTAGTTATTCAATCGATCCAAGTTACGAGCCAAGTCATCTGCCAGTTCATTTGCAAGCTCTATCTTCCCAGCATGGGCCAGCCCCGTAAGCCATCCAATGATGCTCGCCATTCTTGCTTGGCCGCCCTCACTGAAGTGGATTTGCTTCCAACGATGCCCTCGGACATGATCGTACAGAACATCCATTATGTGTTTCAGGTTCTCATTCTCTTCTATCTTCTCAGCTACTTCGCTCATGCTTTCTCCAAAAGGTCGATAATTCGAACGTCAAACTTATCTTCAAACCAATGCCAAATCTCAAAACGGCACGTTCCTTTACTAAAGATATGGAAGTCTTTTTCAATCTCTCCTTTGTCGTTTATTGGGGTCTTGCTCAATCTCTCCCACAATAGGCTACATGCCATTGTCATTCCATAAGTGCTCATACCTTTCTCCTGTCAAGTATGTACTCCAAGACCTCTCTGATCTCTTCTGCATGCTCATCTGATACGTCCAATCGCTCCAGAACCCCGTAATCGTCCAGATCTCTCGTCACCTCTGCCAGTATGCTCATAGCCGACAGCAGCACATCTCTTAGCTCATAGGTCATCTGCCACTCTTCTAATTTCAGTCGCGGAACCCCGATTTGGGGGCATCGACTGGTTTGCTTCCGAAAGAAACTATCTTCCCATTTCATTGCACCTTCTCCAGTCGAGTCACTGTGAACTTGCCATGACCGAGCTTTCGGACTGCTCCAACAGCATTTTGCTGGGCTGCATCCATGATGCGACAAATGTCCTCATCTCCCAATTCCAGTCTCTTTCTCGACTTGTCCAGTTCCTTTGAAATCACCACGAATCGAACCCTCCTGCGTTGCGTGTATTCGGACTTCTTCAGGATCGAGCGGGGACCGCTTGCATCCACTACATGACCACAAATCTCAATCAAGCCGTCCGGCTCTTCCACGAAATCCCAGTTATCGTCATAGAAGTACAGTTTGTTGCTATCTCTGCCATCAAACACCACTCCATTTTCATCGCATGCTCGAACAGATGTGGCATGCTGGATGGTTTGTTTGAAGCCCTTCTTGCTCATAGTCAGACCCAAGGTCGTTATGACATCAAACAGACAGGCTTTCATCTGGTACGCCCCTATGTGGGGCCCAATCTCGTCTGCCTCAAAGACGTTAGAGCGCAAACGCTCTGCATCCTCAATCGCCTCATCTGCACCTTCCCCAAACAGATGCTCAATCTCTCTCTCGACAAGCTCATTCACAAGCTCATCTGTGACGACAGTCGTTGGATCCTTCTTCTCTTTCTTCGCTTTTCGTACCAGTTGGGCTCGAACCATGCCCTTAATCATATCTTTCTGGAGTGGCTTCCCCGCAAGGCATCTATCGTTGAAGAGAATTTCCACGAGCCATTTGTTTTCTGTTTTGCTTATTTTCGCAAAGGTTTTCATTAAATCTTTCATTGGGTTCCTTGTTTGGTTTTGCTCATGCTCTTGTCCCCAAAAGGGACGGTCTCGTTCGGGCCTGTCGCGTTTTGTCATTTGTTGTGTCGTGGTGTGATCCGGCGGGATGGGTCCAGTCATTCGATATGTGTTGATTTGTCTTGTCACGTCCAGTCAATCGTCTTGTGGCGGCGCGTCCTGTTTAGTCACTTGTCGTGTAACGCTGCGTTCCAATATGTTCGGTCAATCGTCTTGTTCTTCGTCATCCGATAGCTCGCTCCAGTCAACGCCCATGGTGGCTCTCGGTCCATCCTCTCCTTCAACCCAAATGTCAATGATGATTCCATCCGCTCCAATGTCCACTTTTGTCATTAGTAGCTTTCCCGTACTGGGATGAGGAGTGTGAACCCACACCCCATCATCTACATGCTCTATCTCACAGTCATGCTTGTTCATGATGCTTTCTCCAGTTCTCCACCCATGTTGTTGCTGCCGAAGACATAGTCGCCATAAATCCATTCCGCCAACCCGCTCTCACCATGGTCGTATCCAATGAATCCTGTACAAGCGTCAATCTCCTCCCAGTGTGTGTGCCCAAGATTACACTCCTCACCGCGATAAACTATGCCCATGTAAATCTCACCTCTGAGATAGCAGTCATACTCCTTTACTTGTGACTTCATGCTCTCTTCGGCTTGGTTTTTATCATCATACTTCCTCACATCTACGGCAATCACGCCAACCATCCCGCTATCCCATGAACAGGCAAAGCCGCTGGTATTCATAGACAGTCCACTGTGGTCATACAGGTAGAGTGGGAGCATTACCACGTGGTCAAAAGGACAATCAAGCTCTCCAGCGACATACTTTTGCACTGCATACATCAAGTCGAAGTCTTCATGATCATCATCTTCTTCAAGGTCTTGCTCTTCGTTGTGCCAGTCTTCCAGATCACCAGCACATGGCAGTTCTTTATCTCCCAGCTTGTATCGACTGTGACGGCAAAACATCACCGCATCGTATTCAGACCATTCCCTTGGGTTTTCGTAACACTCGTCGTTTTGTATCACTACTTTGGTCAGCCCATCTTTGGACATCAAGGTTTGTGATCCATACTCCAACACTTCTATCAACTCTTCATACTTCATCATTGTCGTCCTCTCCATGTCTGTGCCATTCCCCATCCTCAGTCATGTGCCAGTAGTCGTCAATCGTTTTCCCCCATACAAAGGAGCCTGCCCCACCTTCCACGTTCTCTTCCAGTAGGCAACCCGACCAAAAGACCACAAGGTGTTTCTCTCCCCCGGTGTCTTCGTTCCACATCTCGATGTGCCAATTCTGTTCGAGTGCAAAGTAGTTCGGAGCCCGCTGCAAGAGGCTGTCAATGTCGTGACGGGTGAATTGAGTAGCTTTATTCATATCTTCCCTCCATCCTGCACTATGATTCCTGTTCTCCATGCTCCGTAGTCATCACGCTCATCCCTTTCGGGTGGACGGGAGGCTGATCTCGCCTTCCTCTTCTCTGCCTGTCTGGTGACCATCTCATCGTATTTGATCTCCCATTGCTCAGTCAATGCAGCGAGATCCTTTCCTTGCACTCGTATGGCATCACTGCACATTGCAAGCTCGTTGTCTCTTGGACCGTAAGCCTCCCATTCAGTCACCAACTGGATGTTTCGCTGACGTTTATCGCTCCAGACATGCTCCCATTTGTTGGGAGCTATGTAGT
>Ga0209657_1002395_pt1 | contig 10462 bp, 6 predicted proteins | sample SaaInlV_100m_DNA_FD_184650 | JGI IMG/M metagenome (GOLD analysis project Ga0209657, IMG submission 184650) | Marine microbial communities from expanding oxygen minimum zones in the Saanich Inlet - SI037_S3LV_100m_DNA (SPAdes) (version 2) | ecosystem: Environmental > Aquatic > Marine > Intertidal... | reverse complement strand
CCTTGCGCCTCGATGGAAACCTGAGGAGCGGTGTCTGCGATGAGGATCAGCCTGAAGTGGCCGTTGTCGTCGGAGAGAGTCGAGGCCGGTGACGGGTTGTTTCCCAGGTGAGACACCGAAGCGCCGGCGATGGGTTTCCCCAGGGCATCCGTGATGAAACCAGCCCATACCGTTCGAGGCTCCGCCAGCACTTCTACGGTTAGCTGTGGAGTGGGATTGGATGGATTGGTGAGGGAACCAGAGTTTCCCGTCAAGGAACCAGGGTTTCCCGTCAAAGGGATGTTGGGGACAGGAGCTGCCATCTTGAAGAAGAAAAACCCGGCAACGACCAACAAGATCAGTAGCAGAAGTACGATGAAAGCAAATCCGCTGGAGGAGTGTCGTTGGTTCATCTAGGGGATCACCTTCACATCTTCAGTTCCCAGTACTTGCTGGATCCGCATCGAGTGTCGGATCGCAGCATCTCTTCGGTCAAATCTGCCTGATAACACGTGATGGAGTGGGGATCCGCGTCGGCCCGGCATCCGGTGCTCGGCGGGTAGGCCAGCACTCTCCAGCCTTCGAAGTTGTCGTTGCGCGTTGGAGCGATCGAGAAATGCGCCGACTTGTACGGTGAACCAGGGGTCGAGCTGGAGCAATAGTTTTGCGCGAGCCGCCAGTCCTGGAGCGGCTTTCTGGTCTGCGCAGCGACTCAGAGGAAGGCCAGCCTGTTCAAACCGTCCAGCTTTTTGCAGAGCTTGGCCATGCTGCAACCAACCTTCGGCGCGGGTTTCCGGATCGAGCGCCCTTTCGGCGGCCTCTGCGAAACATGAAACGGCGCGTCCTGGCTGTTCGGAAAGCAACAGGTATCCACGCTGAAGTAATGCACGAGCGGCGACTGCACCGCCACGTGATTGGGCTTCCCTCAACAAGCCATCCGCCTCCTCTTTTCGACCTCTTCGCTGGGCACAGATTCCCGCTGTCAGGAGAGCCTCGCCGCTGCGGGGATCGTGTGGGTTCGATTCTGCGAAGCGCGAGAAGGCGGACTGTGCTGCCGCAACATCATCGAGCAGCCAGGCGGTACGGGCCAGATCCCATTGTATTCTTGCCTCGGGCGCAATTGAGGACTCTGGAGTGTGAATACGAGAGGGGGGATTCTGGCAACCACCGACGGTGACCAGCAGTGCAGCGGTCAGCAACATGAGCATCGCAAGCATCGACTGGCCAGTCGATGCACAATGGTAGCCAGCGGCCAGGGTTGGGTATTTCGTAGTGGGTGATGTCACAGATTCTCTTTCCCACTCCATTTTGCCGGGGGAGCATGTTTGTTGCAAGGGCGGGTGAGCAAGTTGCGAATTGGTGTCGATAGTGGCGGAACCTTTACCGATTTCATCATCGATTCCGGCGATGGCGTCGAGGTGATCAAGGTGCCATCGACGCCAGCGGATCCTGCGCGGGCGATCTTACGGGTCTTGCGGGAGTATTCTCCAGATGAGGTGGTTCACGGATCGACCGTCGCGACCAATGCGCTGCTCGAGCGAAAGTTTGCCAGGGCTGCATTGGTCACCCAGAGCGGCTTCGAAGATCTGCTCGATATCGGGCGCCAGAACAGGCCTGATCTCCATGACCTTCAACCGGCACCGGTTTCGCCATTGATTCCGCGTGAGGATCGTTTTGGTGTTTCGGGAAGGATCGCTGCTGGTGGCGAGGTCATTGCAGATCTCGATGAAGGTGAGCTGGACCGCCTGCTCGACTGGATCCGTGACGGCGCCTACGAGGCGGTTGCCGTGGGACTTCTGCACAGTACCGAGAACCTGGACCACGAGAGACGAATCTCGGACCATCTGGCCAGTACTGGTCTGCCGGTGATCCTGTCTGGAGAAGTGGCCGCAGAGCCGAGAGAGTGGGAACGCTTCACCACGGCCAGCGCCGGAGCAGTCCTGACTCCGGTGATGCAGGGATACCTCGAATCACTGGCCACCGGAGTGACCCCTGCGATGTTGAAGGTGATGGATTCATGTGGTTCGGCGGTTCCCTGGCAACGACTCTCCCGTCGGGCTGCAAGGACCGTCCTCTCCGGGCCCGCAGGTGGAGTGATCGCTGCGGCGACTCGAGGGGGCGAAACCACGGCGCTCTCCTTTGACATGGGTGGGACCAGCACCGATGTGGCCCTGGTCGAAGCGGGTCGTGGTGCTGCGAGAAATCACAGATTCAGTGTCGGTGGAATACCCCTGGCGATCCCACTCCTTGAAGTGCATACGGTTGGAGCTGGCGGCGGGTCGCTAGCCTGGATCGATGCCGGTGGCGCACTGAGGGTGGGACCGCGAAGTGCGGGTTCCGATCCTGGACCGGCGGCTTATCGCCGGGGAGGAACAGGTGCCACCGTTACCGACGCCAATGTCGTTCTGGGCCGCCTTCCATCCGATCTGAAGCTGGGAGGCACCCTTTCTCTGGATCGAGCCGCGGCACAGGGAGCGGTGAGCGGCATCGCAACCCGTCTAGGTCTCACGGTCGAGGCTGCTGCGGTGGGCATTCTCGATGTGGTGAATGCAGAGATGGAACGAGCGTTACGAAAAGTGAGCCAGGAGCGCGGAGTCGATCCGCGAGGGATGTCGATGGTGTGTTTTGGAGGTGCGGGTGGTCTCCATGCGGTGGCGCTGGCTCGCAGTTGTGGAGTGGGTGAGATTCGTTTGCCTGCCGCGGCAGGGGTTCTCAGTGCCATCGGGATGCTCGAGGCACCCTGGAGCGAGGAACGGGAGCAGGTGATCCTGCGGCCCGTCAATTCCACTTTTGCCAGGGATCTCCCCAGGATCGAAAAGCAGCTGGCCGAGCAAGCACGACAGTTGATTACCAGTGGCGGAGGAGATGGGGAGTCTGCGACCATCGAGACCACTTTACGGGGTCGCCATCAGGGCCAATCTCACGATCTGGAGTTTCATCCTGGAGATGATCCGGAGCGAGAGTTTCGAGAGATCTATCAGCAACGATTTGGCTACCAGATGTTGGACCGCCAGGTCGAGGCGGTCGCGGTCCGGGTGGCAGCGACACTCCCATCTTCGGGAATCTCGACGGTTCCAGGGGAACTCGAGGGCCCCCCTTCTTCTCGTCAAGTGGTCCTCGATGCTTCGGGGCGTCAGCAACAGGTTCAACAGATCTACCATGGATCCATCGTCGATGGCTCATCGGTAATTGGTCCTGCGCTGGTGATTTCTAGCACCACAACACTGTGGTTGCCGGAAGGTGCTTCGCTCCATCGAGACATGGCTGGGACCTTGATCATCGATCCGGGCCGGGAGTGAGTGGTTTTTCTGTCCCCATCTAGTACTGGCTGTCAGGAGTACAACTCCTGTAATTGAATACCGTTAGCTGGTCATCTGGAGAGCGAGGATTGGGCTGTTAAACGCCGCCCAGCCCTCGCTTTTTATAATTAGCCAGGTGTAAATTCAATTTGAGATGCGACAATAACGACTTCGTCGCATTGTGTTATTTCAGGACTGCAGAGGAACGAAATAGAGTCACTTGATGATGAGAATCCACTTTTTCCGCACACTCTCGGTTTGTCTGGTGCTCGTATCTATATCGATTTCTGCAGCAAGCTGGGCGGCGGATCCTGTGATTGGTTGGTTGGGTGGCACCTCCGCTTCGATGGAGGGTTATACGCTGGCTGCACCTTTTGGTCACGAGGTGACCTATCTGATCGACAATGCGGGGCGGACTATCCACACCTGGCAGAGCGACTACGCTCCTGGGGCTTCGGTTTATTTGCTGGATGGGGGACGTCTTCTTCGCTGCGGAAAAGTACTCAGTACTCCACAAGATATGAATGCTGGTGGGTGGGGCGGTTTGTTTCAGGTGTTGGATTGGAATAGTACGGTGCTGTGGGAGTATCAGTATTCTTCCCTCACGGTCCAGCAACACCACGATGTCGCGATGTTGCCTTCTGGCAACGTGCTGATCCTGGCATGGGAGATGAAGAGCTCTGCCGAAGCGATTGCCCAGGGCCGAGATCCTGCATTGTTGAGCGCCAACCAGCTCTGGCCAGAGCATGTTGTGGAGGTCGCGCAGACCGGCCCGAACTCGGGTGAGATAGTCTGGGAATGGCATGCCTGGGACCATCTGATCCAGGACTTTGATCCGGCTTTACCCAATTTCGGTGTTGTGGCAGATCATCCCGAGTTGATCAACATCAATCCATTAGCCTCGTTGGGCGCTGATTGGCTCCATGGCAATTCGATCGATTACAGTGCGGAATTGGATCAGGTTGTGATCAGTCTCCGGGCTATCCATGAATTCTGGGTGATTGACCACAGTACGACAAGTTCCGAATCCGCCGGACATGACGGAGGTGCCCAGGGAAAAGGTGGAGATTTACTCTATCGTTGGGGAAATCCGCAAAACTATGACCGCGGAACTTCAGCCGATCAGCAGTTGTTTGGCCAGCACTGTGTGGAGTGGATCCCCGCGGGTTTCCCCGGAGAAGGAAACCTCACCATCTTCAATAACGGTGTTGGTCGACCTGTCCCCGATTTTTCAGAAGTCCTCGAGATAGAAACTCCAGTGGATGCTACGGGAGGATATGAACTGTCGCTCGGTTCCGTTTATGGCCCTGCGGGTCCGCTCTGGAGCTATAGTGACCCGGAGCCCACCAACTTTTTGGCTACTTTTATCAGTAGTGGTCGCCGATTGGAGAATGGGAACACACTCATTTGTAACGGGCCGACGGGGCTATTGTTCGAAGTGACACCCGCCGGAGAGACCGTCTGGAGTTATGAAGTTCCATTGCTTGGAGGGGTTCCCGGAACTCAAGGTACCCCGATCCCGGCCGGAAATTTGCTCTTCCGAACACAGAGATTTGCGCTCGGGCACTCTTATCTGGCGGGTTTAGATCTAACACCTGGCGCACCCATCGAGACATATCCCGCACCGGCGGATCCTGATGGGGATGGCGATGTGGATCTTGACGACTTTATCTGTTTTGAGGAGCACTTTACCGGGGCGGGCACGGGGACCGGTTTACCGTTGTTTGCCAACGCCGGGGGTTATTACTTCGATTTCGATGCTGATGGGGATGTCGATTGTGAGGATGCAGAAGCGTTGGAACTGATATGGACCGCAGATCCAGCTTCGCTTCCCGAGGTGCCGCCTTGTGTTGTGGGTGCGAATTTTTTCAGAGGAGATTCGAGCGACGATGGGCAGGTCAATATTGCTGATGCAGTGACGATCTTGCAGTTCCTCTTCTCAAATGGAGTCCTTAATTGTCAACTGTCGGGTGATATCAATGACGATGAGACGCTCGATATTGCCGATGCTATAGCCTTGTTGCAGGCTTTGTTTGGTTCCGGAAACCCGATCCCTGAACCCACTGGTTCTTGTGGCGTCGATCCTACCGTTGGAGCCCTGGATTGCTCATCTTCCCTCTGTCCCTGAGCGAAGATGTTGTAGGTGAGAGAGAGCATGCTCTTGCGACGATTTGGCCAGTGGGAACGGGTCACCACTGCTAGCGCCGGAACCGTCTTGACTCCGGAGATGCAGGGTTATCTCGAAACACTGACCACTGGAGCACCCACTGCGATGTTGGAGGTGATGGATTCATGTGGTTCATCCACGACTGGTATTTGCAGCTCTTTTCATCAGGATCAACTCTCGAATCAAGATGATGGCGACCCCACAAACGATGGCACTGTCTGCAATGTTGAAATTGGGCCAGACGTATTCGGTCTCTCCGAGGTGGATCGACCAGCGGATGAAATCCCTCACCCCGCCGATAACAGATCGATCGTATAGGTTTCCCGCAGCGCCGGAACCGATCAAGGCGAGGGAGGTAACCATCCAGGGAGCACGAGGTTTCATACGAAGAGACACGACGAAACAGATCGGCACGGAGAGAGCAGAGATGCTGATCAACAAGATGGTCATTCCTGAAAACCAGCCGTTGAAGGCGCCAAGATTCAGCGAAGCTTCCAGTCCAAATCCTGGAAAGACCTCTCGAATTGAAGTTTGAAGCAGATACGGAAGGCCATCCGAATTGTAGTAAACTTCGCTTCCAAGGTATTCAAAGGCGGCCGTTTTTGACCAGAGATCGGTCAGTAAGATCACCGAGAAGAGGGCGAGAAACAGGGTCGCGGCCTGGCTTGCGGAAAGGCCTCCGCAGCGGTTTTCGGGAGCGGTGCTTGGCGTAGTGGGCAATGTCGACTTTGGATCAATATTGGCCGGGTATTGAGTTGGTTCTTTTTCCTTTGTCATGATCACATCGCAACCTGGAATGAGGGCCGTGTCGAGGGGTGTTCCATGAGAGAAGTGCCAGCCGTCTGCCAAAGCAACGCTTCCAAACTCAATCGGTGCTCCTGGAAAAACTCTGCTGGTGGTAGCGGTTGACCTCTTCCAGGATCAGGCCACACAAATCGTCACCTTCCTCGAGGCAGTCTCCAATAAACCTGTCGAAATGATCCACGGCTCGGTAGAGAGGCATCGAATCCATCGAAACACTCCTGACGAAAGGGCCGGTTTTCCTCAGTACCGATCTGACCAGGTGGGGAAGCTTCATTCCTTGAGTCGCCAGGCAATATCCATACATCAACAAAGAGGCCTGTAGTGGATCCTCGCACTCTTCTTGCATCATCCTGGAGACCAGGTCACCAGGGCGATCGACTTCGATGATGCCTGCTTCGAGCTCCAGTAATAGAACTCCGTCGGTACCCCCATTCCATTTTCCACCAATGATCATCGAACCTTCTTTCAGCAGAAAACTGGTCAGCACGAAGAGGTTATCTTGCTGAAGGAACAGGATCAACGAGACCGGTCAGTGATCTCGATGGAGTGATCATGGATTGCTGGAGTCTTGCCAGGGAACTGTATGGAGACGATCCAATATGACATTAGTGACGGACCGAACTCATTGAACCGCTAAACCGAAGCCGGGCTGTAACTTGAAGCATTCCGTTTCTTGACTTCTTCCATGCAAACCGGGAATCTTGAAGGATCAAACCATAGTTTTTGATCAGGGGAGCAACTGACGCGGCGTGTCCATTGAGGGCTTTGAAACAGAAGCACTTATTGGAAGTCTCCGATTCATCTATGACACGTCATTCACGAAGGAGTTGGAGCATGGATTATCACAATTGTATGAAATCACTCATTTTTCTGATACGAGTTTCCGCCCTGTCGGCGCTGTTGGCTTTCGCTGTTCCTGCGGTGGTTCAAGCAGACGCCCACAATTGGCTGTTTTCGGAGGTCTTCTCCAGTGCGGATGGGACCATTCAGTTCATCGAGTTTTTCAATGATAGTGACGATGAACAGTTTCTCGGAGTAGAGAATCTCGAGAACGGGGCAGGTCAGCTGGTCTTCTTCCAGTTCGACCTTCCATCCAGCTTGACGGCAAATACGCGTTTTCTGGTGGGAACAGCGGCTTATGCTGCGCTTCCTGGCGCACCGGCTCCCGATTACATCATGCCATCGAACTTCATGCAGCTGTCGGGGGATCTGATCATCATGTCTGCAGGACCGGAGATCGCCTTCGGTGCGTTACCTACAAATGGCACCCTGTCCATCAATCAGGACGGAATTGCTGGGCTGAACAGTCCCACCAACTTCTCAGGGGTGAGTGGGTCGATCACCGTGACCAACAATGCTCCAGATTGTAATGCGAATGGGATTCCTGACGACACTGACATCGCCAACGGAACCAGCACCGACTGCAACTCTGACGGAGTTCCTGACGATTGCTCTGCCGCTCTCAATGATTGCAACAACAACGGCATCCACGATGCATGTGAGCCCGATGGCGACGGCGATGGCGTGATCAATGTTTGTGATCCATGCCCTGTTGATGTGAACGACGACAGCGATGGAGACGGAGTGTGTGATAGCCAGGACGTGTGTTCTGGAGGCAACGATTTCATCGATAGCGACCTGGATGGTATTCCAGACTTTTGCGATGCCTGCCCGAACGACCTCCTTGATGACAGTGATGGCGACGGAATTTGCGATAGTGAAGATATCTGCGCAGGAGGAAACGACTCGATCGATTCCGACGGAGATTTGATCCCGGATTTTTGTGATAGTTGCCCCCTGGACGCGGCCGATGATGCCGACGGCGATGGGCTGTGTGCCAATGTGGACGCCTGTCCTCTCGATGCCAACAATGATGCAGATGGCGACGGAATCTGCGGCAACGTTGATAGTTGCCCCCTCGATCCTGCAAATGATGCTGACGGTGATGGTATCTGCGGCGATGTGGACCCTTGCCCCCTCGATTCGGCCAATGATGCCGATGGCGATGGTATCTGCGGCGATGTGGACCCTTGCCCTCTCGATTCTGCCAACGATGCCGATGGCGATGGAGTCTGCGGTGATGTCGATACCTGCCCTGGTGGCGATGACAACATCGATACCGACCAGGACGGAACAGCGGATTTCTGTGATAGTTGTCCGCTGGATGCTGATAACGACGCGGACGGTGACGGGCTGTGTGCCAACGTCGATTCCTGTCCCCTGGATGCAGATAACGATCTGGATGGCGATGGCATCTGTGGTGACGTAGATGGTTGTCCGCTGGATGCCGGCAATGATGCCGATGGAGATGGAATCTGTGGCGACATCGACGTTTGCCCACTGGATGCCGACAATGATGCAGACGGCGATGGAATCTGTGGTGATGTGGACAGCTGTCCTCTGGATGCAAATAACGATGTCGATGGTGATGGAATCTGTGGTGACGTCGACATTTGCCCGCTGGATACCGACAATGATGCAGACGGCGACGGAATCTGCGGCGATGCAGACAGCTGTCCTTTGGATGCCAGCAACGATGCTGACGGAGATGGAATCTGCGGCGATGTAGACAGCTGTCCTCTAGACGCCGACAACGATGTCGATGGAGATGGCCTGTGTGCAGATGTGGACACCTGTCCGTTTGACTCCGCCAACGATGCCGACGGCGATGGTGTGTGTGGTGATGTCGACAGTTGCCCCGGAGGTGACGACAACGTCGACACCGATCTCGATGGCACCCCAGACTTCTGCGACAGTTGCCCCCTCGATGCGGCTGGCGACAGCGACGGTGATGGCAGCTGTGATTCGGAGGACACCTGCCCAGGTGGCGACGACAATATCGATAGCGACCTGGATGGGACTCCCGACTTCTGCGACAGCTGTCCGCTGGATGCTGATAACGATGCCGACGGTGACGGGCTGTGTGGCAACGACGATCTCTGCCCCCTTGATGCCGACAACGATGCCGATGGTGACGGGATATGTGGTGATGTGGACGCCTGTCCCCTCGATGCCGACAATGATGCAGACGGCGACGGAATCTGTGGCAACGTTGATAGTTGCCCCCTCGATTCTGAAAACGATGCGGATGGCGATGGAGTGTGCGGGAATGTAGATATTTGTCCCGGCGGTGACGACAATGTCGATACCGATCAGGATGGAACTCCCGACTTCTGCGACCCATGTCCAGTGGACTCCAGCGGAGACAGCGATGGAGATGGTGTCTGTGATACCGCGGACATCTGTGCCGGTGGCGATGACAACATCGATAGCGACCAGGATGGAACTCCAGACTTCTGCGACAGCTGCCCCCTCGACTCGGCAAACGACGCCGACGGTGATGGGCTGTGTGCCAACGTGGACACCTGCCCCCTCGATTCTGATAACGATGCCGATGGCGATGGCCTGTGCGCAGATGTCGACACCTGTCCGTTTGACTCCGCCAACGATGCCGACGGAGATGGCGTGTGTGGTGATGTCGACACTTGCCCCGGTGGTGACGACAACATCGATAGCGACCAGGATGGCACCCCAGACTTCTGCGACAGTTGCCCTCTCGATGCGGCTGGCGACAGTGACGGCGATGGAAGCTGTGATTCGGAGGACACCTGCCCAGGTGGCGACGACAACGTCGATAGCGACCTGGATGGGACTCCCGACTTCTGCGACAGCTGTCCTCTAGATGCGGATAACGATCTGGATGGCGATGGCCTGTGCGGGGATGTGGACATCTGCCCGTTAGACTCCGCCAACGATGCCGACGGCGATGGTGTGTGTGGTGATGTCGACATTTGCCCCGGAGGTGACGACAACGTCGACACCGATCTCGATGGCACCCCAGACTTCTGCGACAGTTGCCCCCTCGATGCGGCTGGCGACAGTGACGGCGATGGTAGCTGCGATTCAGAGGACACCTGCCCAGGCGGCGACGATAATATCGATAGCGACCAGGATGGAACTCCCGACTTCTGCGACAGTTGCCCGCTCGACGCGGCCGATGATGTCGACGGTGATGGGTTATGTGCCAACATGGACGCCTGCCCCCTCGATGCTGATAACGATGCCGATGGCGATGGCCTGTGTGCAGATGTGGACACCTGTCCGTTTGACTCCGCCAACGATGCCGACGGCGATGGTGTGTGTGGCGATGTCGACACTTGCCCCGGAGGTGACGACAACGTCGACACCGATCTCGATGGCACCCCAGACTTCT
>Ga0209657_1002387_pt1 | contig 10493 bp, 10 predicted proteins | sample SaaInlV_100m_DNA_FD_184650 | JGI IMG/M metagenome (GOLD analysis project Ga0209657, IMG submission 184650) | Marine microbial communities from expanding oxygen minimum zones in the Saanich Inlet - SI037_S3LV_100m_DNA (SPAdes) (version 2) | ecosystem: Environmental > Aquatic > Marine > Intertidal... | reverse complement strand
TTGTTCCAATTGTACCACCTATTACAATCATCATACCCAATTTATAGTCTAAAGTATTCTTTAAATAATGAGTTGTTGATCCAGATACAGATGTTGCAAGAATATTATTAGCTTCATTTGCAACTGCATATGCTGGTGGAACACCTAAAAAAATTAAAAATGGTGTCATTAAAAAACCACCACCTACACCAAATAAACCTGAAAGCACTCCAACGATTGCACTCAATATAAGTATTTCAATTGGATTAACAAATACTTGAGCTATTGGTAAAAATACATCCATAAAAAATTAATAGTTGTTAAAAAACAACTTAATTAAATGTGATAAAAGTTCCAACTAAAATAATACCCCAGTAAGCAGCTAGGCTAACAAAGATGCCTGTTTTTATAAAAGTTGCTCTAAAATTTGAAAGTTTGTTTATTATTTTTGCGTTAGAAATTGACATTACAACCGTCAATACACCTAGTTAATTATTTGTCAAATGAATATTTGATTTAAAATGAATTTTATTTCTTAGTAAATCGTTGCCCCAAAAACCTTAACAACATCATCTTCGACACCAAGTACAAGACGTCCTAAAAACTCTCCAGAGATTTCTTTGTTGGTTTGTTTTATTAAAACTGTGATATGAATACCTCTTCTAAGACAGCCAAATGGTTCAAATGTTTCTTCTAAATTTGTAACTACCTTGTTATTGGCCCACTGCTTACCAAGCTCAACTTCATTAGCACCAAAAAGCATTTGAGTTGAAAAATCTTTGGTAAATCCGCCATAATGCTTCAAATTTGACGATTTAACTAAATTATCCCAAATTGGTTTGGCTAATTCATACACCTCATCATCAGTTTTTGACAAAATATCCATATGCTAATTTAAGAATATACTACGAAGCTTTTTTCTTCTCGTTCTCATCCACTATATGGTAGACCGGAACTTTCTCCATACTAAATTTACCAGTTTTAGGGTCACGTCTTGAAACTGTCAGACAATGCCAGTTATCATCATCTAATTTCATATGATCACCTCTGTAATAGTATCCTGGCCATCTAGTTTCTTCTCTAAACATAGTGTGTTCAGTTACACACTGTGAAGTAATAGCTCTGTGTTTTAGCTCCCAAGCTCTCATTAATTGGTGATAATCTTCTGCACCAACCTTTTCAAGATCTTCCTCTAACCAAGCCAAAAGCTCCAAACCTCTTTTAAGCATATTAGCGTTAGTCATATAATTAGTTGCGATACCACCCACATATTCGTCCATAATTCTTTGTAGACGCTGTAAACCTTGGATTGGTGAAATATAGCTTGGAGAAACTGTTCCTCCAGTAATTTCATTTTGTGCAACTGTATATGTTTCAAGTGGTTTAAAGACCTTTTCTTTAAAATCTTCGCACTGTTTATCAGATACTTTCAAGCCTTCAGCTTTTTTATCTTCGATATATTTAACTGCTGCTTTTGCCGCTAATCTACCTTCAGTGAAAGATCCTGATGAAAATTTATGTGCACTTCCACCTACAGTATCTCCAGCTCCAAATAGTCCATCAATTGTAAGCATTCTGTTATAACCCCAGAAATATTCTGGTGGAGATAAATCTTCTGGTCCACTTACCCAAGCACCTGAACATGTTGCATGTGATCCCATAACATATGGTTCAGATGTTGTCAGTTCCGGGTTAGTGTATTTTGGATCTATATTTTGAGAAGCCCAAACTACAGCTTGTCCTACAGTCATTCCTAAGAAATTTTCCCAACCAACAGTTTCTAAATGTGGGTCTTGAAATGCTTCAGTTGTAACCATATGAATTGGTCCACCACCTGCCATTGTTTCTTGAATAAACGCGTGATTTCTTAAACAAGTTGGAGTTGGATGATGATCAATATATTCACCTACTAGCTCTTTAGTTTGGTCATACCATTTCTTCTCATAGTTTTCACCATTCGCATTTTGAGTATAAGTTTTTAAATGCAAGAAATATGCGCCTACTGGTCCATATCCATCTTTAAATCTACATAACACAATTCTGTTTTCCATTTGTGTCATTTTAGCTCCAGCTGCAATCGGTAGTGCATAAGCTGAACCATTACTCCAAGGAGCATACCAAGTTCTTCCCATTCCTTCACCAACAGCTCTTGGCTTGAAAATGTGTGAAGCTCCACCTGCAGCAACAATTACTGTTTTTGCTCTGAACACATGAAAATCACCTGTTCTCATATTAAATCCAACAGCACCACCCACTCTGTTTTCTTGAGTTTCATCCATTAAAAGATGAGTAATCATAATTCTGTTATAAATTTTGTCAGCTGATTTTTTTGCTGCTTCTGCAACAATTGGTTTATAACTCTCTCCATGAATCATAATTTGCCATTTACCTTCTCTAAGGTATCTGCCAGTCTCTTCATTTTTCATCATTGGAAGACCCCATTCATCAAACATATGAACAGTTGAGTCTACGTGACGAGCCATATCATAACCTAAGTCTTCTCTAACCATTCCCATAAGATCATTTCTCGCATATCTAACATGGTCTTCAGGTTGGTTTTCACCCCACTGCATACCCATGTAACAATTGATAGCATAAAGGCCTTGAGCAACAGCTCCACTTCTATCGATGTTAGCTTTTTCAACACAAATAATTTTCATGTCTCTGCCCCAGTGTCTTGCTTCAAAAGTGGCACCAGTTCCGGCCATACCACCACCAACAACTAGAACATCGCAATCTTCGTAATGTGTTTTATGTTTAGCCATTAATAGTAAACTCCTTTTTTAAATGAATCTTTAGGTACTACTGGCAATTCACCGTCAATATTAAGTCCTTGAGGTTCAGTGTATAATCTTTGAGAATTGATTTCTCCTTGATTTGGTTTTTCACCATCTGCAAGTTTTGGAATAAATTTTCCCCAAGGTTTTGTTGTAATTGGTGAAACAAAATCTTTCTCTGTTCCATTTCTAAATTTAATTTTCCAAGAGATTGTTCCTTTTTCTTCTTCTCTTCTTACTCTAACGCTGTGTCCCATTGGAGCAAAATCAGCATAACCTCTAACATCAATTGCATGATTTGGACATGCTTTAACACACGAATAACACTCCCAACAAAAGTTAGGTTCAATGTTTTTTGCACGTCTAATGTTTTCATCAATGTGCATTATATCAGATGGGCAAATATCCACGCAATGACCACAGCCATCACATCTAGTCATGTATACAAATGTTGACATACTTATCTTCTCTCCTTATTTAATTTTTTCATAATTAATAATGTTTAGGTTGTTCTCTTTTTATACCTAAACCAAACTGTTCAGGTGCATCTGCGGGTGGAGGTAAATTATCTCTAGATCCATCAGCTTCTGCAAGATTTTTTTGTATTGCCGCTCCAGGTTTATAAAACATATGAGCAAATTTTGACCAGTAAACTCCACCAAATAAAATTAAATTTGAGGCTACAAATAAAGTAAAGAATAAAAATGAAAGTCCAACTTGTCCATTAAATTGAGTATAAGACCAAGCTAGTCCGAAAGTAGAGCAAGCTAATAATGCCAAAACGAATAAATCTGCTTTAATAATTCTATACCAAGGATGAGCTTCAGATGAAACATCGACTCTTAGAAAAAACCAAAACCAATATCCACCAACACATGTCAAAATCGCTCCAACATGCCACAACATTGACCACATAGATGATGAAGATTTATCAGCACCTGTATAACAAAATACTAAAATTACTGAAGATACCCAAAAAATAATTGTGCCATACATTCCAAGCACATGAGACAACCTTCTCTTTCCAAATCCAAGTTCAGCTGTAGTTCCAATATCAACAACAGTTGTTTTTGCAATTATAGATACTTTTTCACCAGCGCCTATTTCTCTTGTTGCCTGAAGTTTAGCTTTTTTTGCATTGTTAAAAAAATAAGTCAAATTCTTGTGGTGGATCATTTGAATTATTGTTCCTAGTACAATTAAAGCAATCATTGCAATAATAAAAGTCTGCATAGCAAATGGAGACACTGTCTCTGCTAGCAATGAAAATGGATTAGTCTCTAACATTTTACCCTTGTGTTAAATTTTATGAATTAATTAAAAGTTTTTTAGTCTAATTGATTATATAGTTCAACCCAAACTATTGGTCAATGGGCCTTTAATAACAACCTATAATTTATATTTTACGTTTATAATGCTGCTTTTGAGGTATCACTGATCTAACTCCCCCTTGAGGATTCTCAACATCATCTTCTCTTCTTGGGATTATATGAATGTGGCAATGCATGATTGACTGGCCAGCAATTTTTCCAGCATTTGACCCAATATTAAAAGCTTTCACAGTTTTGTCTTTATTTAAAGTTTCTATTTTAATTAACTTAATCAAATCATTACACGCAATTAATTCTTCGTTAGTTAATTCAAAGTAGTCGATTACATGTCTTTTTGGAATGATCAAACAATGGTGATTTGAAACAGGATAAGAATCATAACTTGCATATGCCAAATCATTTTCATGTGCAATGCCGCTAACTTTTGAATTACAAAACAAACAAGGATTATTAGGATCTTTCATAATTTATTTATATTTTGGGCAATTATTAATTGCAGATTTATAATTCTTTAACAGAATACGGTAGTATTTTAAACTTTTTCGTTTCCATTTAATCTGATCAATTGTTCTAACTGACGCAACTCCTTTTCCAGAACCTATTAAAATAATCTCCTCAAATTCTTTCAAAGAATTAATAGTTATATCTTTATTAATAATTCTTTTAATTTTTATTTTAAAAAAATTATATGTAATTCCCTTATAAAATTTATTAATTGGTGAATATACATTTCCATCTTTTATAAATAATAAATTTGATGTTCCAGTTTCAAAAATCTTCTTATTTGAACATAAGCCGATATCTGATTTAGAGTTATCAAGTTTTGACAAATGTTTCAAAATTTTTTTATATTTCAAATTTTTATATTCTGGTTTTTGTCGTTTTAAGTTAACTAATTTTAAATTAAAATTTAATTTTGGTTTTACTCTTTTGCGTAATGAAATTGATAGAGTATTTTTTGTAAGAGCAACTCTTAATAAGTGATTATATTTTTTTTTTGAGTCTATGTTTTTTTTTATCAATTTTAAGATATCTGATCTTATTGAAGATTTTTTAATAGAATAAGCTTTGGTAGATTTAACTAAATTTTTGATATGGTTTTTAAAAAAAAGAATTTTTGAAGGTGTTCCATAAATCCACATTGTAGTGAATACACCTTGGTCACCCCAAAGATCATTAAATTTAATTTCTTTGAGATCTTTAAGCTGATAAGATCTTTTTAATAAGTAGTTTACCATTTACAGTTAAAAATGACTCTGGGTGAAATTGAACTCCATATATTTTATCAATGTTATTTTCAAATGACATTGCGACTCCTGAAATAACACATCTCATCGTTATGTCAAAATTTTCAGCTTTAAAAGGCTCTTTTAATTTCAATGAATGGTATCGTCCAACTTTGAATTTCTGTCCTTCATAAAACAGTTTGCTTGATTTATTAACTAATACTTCTGATTGAAAACCATGATAGATTTTATTTTGTTCAATTATACTAGCACCTTCACTAAATAATATTTGCTGAAACCCAAGACAAATTCCAATTATTTTTTTTTTACCCTTAAAATTTTTATAAATCTTAGATGAAAGTGGATAATCTTTTGGTGAGCCTGGTCCTGGAGAAAAAACTATTGTTGATGCCATGTTAAGTTTTGAATTATTAATTTTTGAAAAATCATCACATTCTACTTTGTCAAATAAAGATAACTGATGAACCACATTATGTGTAAACGAGTCTTTGTGATCAATTACATATATCATTTATATAAATCAATTAGCGCTTTAGCTTTGATAAAGTTTTCATTAAATTCATGTTTTGCATTACTATCTATAACAACACCAGAGGCCACTGAGATTTCAGAAATATTTTTATAATTTAAAATTGATCTAATGATGATATTAAACCTCATATCACCATTAAATTTAATAAAACCAAAACTTCCAGTGTAAATATTTCTATTTTCTTTTTCTTGATGATTTAACAAATTCAAGGTGCTTATTTTTGGACATCCAATAACCGATCCTCCAGGCATCATTGCCTTAATAATATCCATATTTTTGATATTCTTCTTAAGTTTACCAGTAATTAAACTTACGTAGTGATAAAGATCTTTATATTCCTCAACAGTTTTTTCTTTTTTAAGTTTGACACTTCCAGGTTTACATATTCTTGAAAGATCATTTCTTTCCATATCAACAATCATATTATGTTCTTTTGTTTCCTTGATATTATTTTTAAAAAAATTTAGAGCTTTTATTTTATTAATCTTCTTAGTTTTTCTGAGTGTCCCAGCTATTGGTTTAGTTGATATAGATAAACCATTTTTTGTAATCAAATTTTCAGGTGAGCAGCTTATAATTGAGAAGTCTTTATCTTTAATCATAAATGCTTCTGGTGCTAAGTTTGTTTTAGAAAGTCTACAAAAAAAATCTAAAGGATCTATTTTTGATTTATTCTTATATTTTGTGCATATTTTTATTTGATAAGTTTCACCAGACCTTATTTTCTTTTTAAATTTATTAAAAATTTTTGTGTATAAATTCTGATTTATATTGATTTTAAATTTTTTATTTACCTTATTAATGATACTTGATTGATAAAATAAGTTTTCTTTTAAGCTAATTTTGGTTTCTGGTTTATAAAAAATTCCCTTAGAAAAGTTAATACTTTTTTGTTTTGGTAATTTAACACCGATTAAATTGTTTAATATTTCATAGCCAAAAAAACCTATCAATAAATCAGTATTTTTAAATTTTTTTTTAAATTTAAATTTTTTATTTAAAAATTTACTGATATTTTTATTATTAAGAATTATCTTCTTTGAAAAATCTGTGTATAAATCAAAGCCTTTTTTGTTTTTATATAGAATAAAAGGTTTCATTGAGTCGTTTATCTTATTTAAGGAATAATTTTTAATCAATTTACTAAATGGTTTGTAGTCTTTCGACTTGCTTTTCTATAATTGGTAAATGTATCAATCCAGCAAAAATTGATAATGCGATAGAAATGTACCACGCATAATCATATGAGCCATATAAATCATGAAAAACTCCACCCAAATAAGCACCTAAAAAAGATCCTACTTGATGACTTAAAAATACAATTCCATAAAGTAGCCCTATATATTTGGTTCCAAAAATAAACCCTACTAATCCCATTGTTGGAGGGACTGTAGAAAGCCAAAGGAAGCCAAAAGCGACCCCAAAGAAAATAGCAACAATTGGACTAGGTGGTAAAAATATAAATATAGCAATAACCAAGCCTCTTGCTAAATAAATTGAACTTAAAATTAACTTTTTACTAAATTTTTGAGCTAAATATCCAGATGTTAATGTTCCTGCAATATTAAATAAACCAATCATTGATAAAATTGTAACCGTGCACCACTCTGGTAAACCTCGGTCATTAATATAAACTGGTATATGAGTTGCGACTAATGCAATATGCCACCCACAAACAAAAAAACCTAATGTCAGATAATTATAGCTTTTGCTTTTAAAAGCTTCTTTTAAAGCTTCAATTGCAGTTTGATCATCATCAACTATTCCACCAACTACATCTTTTGGTGTCGTTAAATAAAAGGCTAGTATCAATCCTATCAATATAAAGGCTGCAAATATTAAGAGTGTACTTTCCCACCCATATTCCACGAGTGAATATCGTGTAAATACTGGAGAAACAAAATATCCGAAAGACCCTGCTGCTGTAACAATACCAATTGCTGCTGTTCTATTAGATTGTGGAAAATGTTTTGCGACCACAGAAACTGGAATACTGATTGCGGTTCCCCCAAGTGCCACACCTATTAACACCCCAATACCTGTTACAAAATAAAGTCCCGTATTATACTCTGAAACAAGCATTAGAATTCCTAGTAGGTAAAATATAAAGCCAATAAATACAGCAATGTGTCCTCCATATTTATCTGTAATAACTCCAAACCATGGGGCAAAGGCTCCCCACAAAAACATTTGTAAACCTATTGCGAAACCAAATTGCGAAAGCGTAATATCTAAATCAACTGAAAAATCAAAATAAAACATTCCAAAAGTTTGTCTTATACCAAGAGATATAATTACAATTAGACAGGCTGAAATTAACGTAATTAATACAGTTTTATTTTTTATAAATTTTTCTGCACTCATTTAATGTGCTTCATTGATTGCTTAATATCAGCAATCAGATCTTCAGGATCCTCAAGACCCACATGTAATCTTACAAGGTGCTCATTTTTTGCAAGTTTTAAATAACTTCTATTTCCTTGTTCTCTTAAATTTTGATGTAGAGCTAAACTTTCAAAACCACCCCAGCTATAACCATGCCCAAATAATTTTAGGTTATTAACAAATTTAACAACTGATTTTTCACTTTTTGCTTTTATTTTAATACCCATCAACCCAGATGCACCAGAGTAATATTTTTTCCACATTCTAAAATTATAAGAATCTTTTTTATATGGATAGAGTAATTTAATATTTTTAAATTTAGATAAAAACCCTGCAACTTTTTTTGCATTTTCTCTATGCCGATCTAATCTCACGTCTAAAGTTCTCAATCCTCTTGTAATCAAATAAGCATCATCTGGGCCTAATCGTAGTCCTGTTACTCTGTCAGCTATTTGAACTTGTTTAAAAACTTTTTTATTTACAGCTAATGATCCACCCATAACATCTGAGTGACCAGAATAATATTTTGTAGCTGAAACAATTGACATATCAAAACCTAATTTTATCGGTTTTAAAAAGTATGGAGTTCCCCAAGTATTGTCTATTGCTGTTAAAATTTTATTTTTTTTAGCAATTGAAATAATTTTTCCCAAATCTTGAAAATCAAATGTGTTACTTCCAGGGTTTTCAACAAAAATTAATTTTGTCTTTTTAGTAATACTTTTTTCTAAAGTTTTAAGATTATGAGGGTCATAAAAAGTAGTTTTGATATTAAATTCTTTTAAAAAATCTTGTGACAATACCCTTGTTGGTTTGTAAACAGGATCAGCAACAATAATTTCATCACCAGGTCGTGTGACACTAAAAATTGCTAAAAAAACTGATCCAAAACCTGTTGGTGTTAAAAAAGTGTGATAACTTTCTTCAAGTTTTGATAAAATTTGCTGCAGTATATGGGTTGTTGATGTTCCTTGTCTTCCATAATCAAAGTGTCCTCCTGTAGGGTTTTTTTTTGCTTTATTTTGCATTTTTCGAATATCTTGCATCGATTTAAATATGATTGTTGATGCTCTAACAACTGGAGGGTTAACAGACTGATTATGGAAGTCTTTTGCAGTATGTTTAAGAAATGTTTTAAACGAATTACTCATAATAAAATTTGATATGTTTAATAGACAATGCTATATCCCGTAAAAAACGTCAATAAAATTAATAAATAGGATTAAATGAGTTACCCAAAGAAACATAGAGGCCGAAGAAAACAGGGCTCTAAAAAAAGAAGAGCTAAAAGAAAAAATAAGAAGAAGTAGTTTCTTCCCTATTCTTTAATCCACCCACCACCAAGAACTTTATCACCAAATTGGTCTTTGCTATAAAATACACACGCTTGTCCAGGTGAAATACCATCCTCAAGATCGACCAAATTTACAATAGCCGAATTATTTTCTTTTAGGTCGATTTTTGCCTCAAGAAGATTTCCTGTTGATCTAACTTTAACAAAAATATTTTGATTAAAATCTTTTTTATCAGTCAATAAATTCAAATCTTTTAAAGATACAATTTTTTTTCCAAGATTTTCCTTTGGTCCCACAATTATCTCATTTTTATCAGAGTTAATTTTAAGAACATATAAAGGCTCCTTGTCTGAAATTTTAATTCCTTTTCTTTGTCCAATTGTAAAATTAATAATACCATCATGAACACCTATTACTTTTCCATTCAAATTTTTAATGTTACCTTTTTGAAAAGAATCTGGTCTAAATTTTCTAATTACTGAGGCATAATCTCCATTGGGTACAAAACAAATATCTTGGCTATCAGGCTTATCTGCAACATTTAAATCAAGTTGTTTTGCAATTTCTCTTGTTTTATCTTTTAACATTCCACCTAATGGAAATCTTAGATAATCTAGTTGTTCACGGGTTGTATTAAATAAAAAATAACTTTGGTCTCTATTTTCATCTATAGCTCTATACATGTTGTTAGCATTATTTGATGTAATATTTTTTACATAATGTCCTGTAACTAAAGCATCTGCCTTAAGTTCTTTTGAAACTTCAAACAAATCTTTAAACTTTACAGTTTGGTTACATTGAACACACGGTATTGGAGTTTCTCCATTTAAATAACTATCAACAAAATTATCAATAACACCTTGTTTGAACTTATCTTGGTAATATAAAATTTTATGCTCAATACCTAATTTATGAGCAACACGTTTAGCATCCATTATATCTTGACC
>Ga0209657_1002381_pt1 | contig 10509 bp, 11 predicted proteins | sample SaaInlV_100m_DNA_FD_184650 | JGI IMG/M metagenome (GOLD analysis project Ga0209657, IMG submission 184650) | Marine microbial communities from expanding oxygen minimum zones in the Saanich Inlet - SI037_S3LV_100m_DNA (SPAdes) (version 2) | ecosystem: Environmental > Aquatic > Marine > Intertidal... | reverse complement strand
TAGTAAAGGGAGAAGGACAAAATTAATTGTTAAATTCGTGGTTGGATTATGAAAATCAGTGCAAGTTATTGGATATTTGAAGGTGGTCTGGAAGGAACATTACCTATTCATGAAGCAATGGAACAAGCCAGCCAACTTGGTTTTGACGCTATTGAACTATAACGGATTGGTTTGGAAGTCCCAATTATATAAATAACTTTTGAGAACATTACAATAACTTGTCTAGTGAATAAGTAAAACATAAGAAATATGTGAAACCTAAAATATGTCATTGACTTACAAACGAATCATCAAGAGCAATAGTTGAACGTAAATAATGTTTAAGGTGCCGAAGTTTTTTGATCCAACTTTTTAAATATACAAACAATTCATCTCTAATCTGATATACAATCTTTTAGCATGGTTACCTATTGAGCTTATCTCCTGATATATTAAATATTTTTTGAATGTCGCGAATTTAGTATAAGTAGTACAGTTGATATGAAACTTTGTTTAAGTTGTGCTTGAGTCTTACACTACTTTTACTTGCATGTATCTTATTTGAATACACAGACTTAGTCACTAGAACTGCTTAATGTTTGGTGTGCAGGACAAGCTGGATGAAAACGCTTTTGTGAAAATGTAAATAGTTTGCTAAAGCAGATTAATATTTGTAGTCTAAAATACCAATATATCCCCAACTGCTAATTTAAAGCTGATGGGATATTAGGAAAGCACTTTTTTATGTGAAAAGGTGCTGGCAGAGTTACTCCAATTTTGAAGGTTTCTCTGATTGTAATAAGTGATTATTGAGATTTGATTTCAAATCTTCATTTAACCCTTTCAAAGGAGACAAAATGTTTCAACGAATCGTAATTACCTTCACATTCTTTATCTTCCTAACATTGCAAAGCTTAAACGCTCAAACGATACGCTATATGATGTGGGATCCATCCCAGTTAGAAGTAGAAAAAGCAACCATTGCAAAGTTTGAAAGCTCTAATCCAGGAGTAAAGATTGAGGTCAGTGCTATGCCGCCAAAAGAATATTGGCCTCGTATTTCTGCATTGGCTGCCGCAGGCGACTTACCGGATGTTTTTGCGATGTCATCAGGTTATATCCAAAGCTGGCATGCTGACGGACAGCTTCACAATTTGAAAGCCTATGCAAACAAACTTGATATGTCAAAATGGTTTTCTGGAGCAATGGATGTGGCAAGGTTGGGGAATGGACTATATGCTTTTCCACAAAACTGGGTGGCACCTGTAATGTATTTTAATAAGGATGCCTTTGACGAAGCAGGAATTCAATATCCTGACTCAAACTGGACTTGGAACGATTTTCTTACCGCGGCAGTTGCCCTGACTAAAGACAAGGATAATGATGGTAGAATCGATCAGTATGGATTCTGGGCTTATGGTCGCTATGCCCATATAGAACCATGGGTTTTCCGAAATGGTGGTAGTTTGCTTAATCCAAATCGAACCAAAATTACACCGGACTTTAGAGCGGTTGAGACTATGAAATTTCTGACTGACCTTGCCAACCTACATAAAGTGGCAGCAAAGCCACAGGATATGGAAGGTATTCGCCAACAAGATGTCTTTCCAATGGGAATGTCCGCAATGTGGGTGGATGGTTCATGGAACATCGCCAATGTACGTAAAATCACCAAAGACAAGTTCCGCTGGGGAATCTCTCAAATTCCAAAGGGGCCAAACGCAAATTCTTCTACAGCCAAAGCAAAAGGTTATGCGTGGGCCGATATGTTGGCGGTTTCTCCCAACACAAAAAATGCTGATCTCGCATGGAAATTCATCATGTTCATGACAGGTTCCGGACGTACCGCAAAAGATTTTCTTGGCGGAAAAGTCCCAGCATACAGACCAATTGCAGATTCCAATGCGTGGCTTGAGCGTGATTCACAGCCCTCCAACAAAGAAGTGCTACTTGAAATTGGGTCTGGTACAACCACTACATCATTTACTCCAAAATGGAGTAAATGGAGAGGTTACGCGGCTTCAAAATCCGGTGGAATGAATGGAGAACTGGATGAAGTATTTAACGGAAGACAGAGCTTAAGGCAAGCTATAGACAACTTCGTTGAATATGGTAATAAAGTTTTATCAAAATAAGTTTTGAAACTACCTCAGGCTTCACTGTCAATGCTTGACCGGGAATACCGGCGGGTTGCATATTTTCTCATCCTGCCGGCTCTGACGGGGTTGGTCTTATTCAGGCTATATCCAATTATAGCCTCCTTCTTCATTTCCTTCACCGATTGGAACGTTTTTGGCGGAGGGGACTGGATTGGTCTAGAAAACTACGTCGAAATATTCTCCTCAAAAGAAGGTCGTCTGGTACTGATGAACACTGCTTTGTTTACAGTAATATATGTGCCAGGCATCTTCATCATTGGTTTAGCACTGGCATTGGCACTGAACTCTGGTTTCCGTTGGTCTGCTGGAATGCGGGCGCTTTATTTCCTGCCTTATATTACATCTACTGTTGCAGTAACTTTAACTTGGCGTTGGATTTTTTCCACACGTTTCGGTTTGCTGAACAATCTATTGTTGGATTTGGGAGTAAGCGATCCTCCTGCATGGCTGGGTGATCCCACATGGTCACTTTTCACCGTTGTCTTTGTTGCAGTTTGGAGAGACTCAGGGTTTTTCATGATCCTGTTTCTTGCCGGCTTGCAGACTGTTGACCAACAACTTGTTGAATCGGCACGTGTTGATGGAGCTAACCGCTGGCAAGTGTTTCGTCATGTGACTTTACCTCTACTTGCACCAACCTCATTTTTCGTACTGCTTATCGCAATGGTTCGATCCACTCAGACGTTTGAAATCACTTATGCCCTAACCGGTGGTGGACCGAATCAATCATCAACGACACTCGCGTTTTATATTTACCAAAATGCGTTTGTCCATTTTGACATGGGCTATGCAGCAGCTCTAGCTTATATACTTTGTATTGTTATTGGAGGTTTAACATTAGTGCATCACAGACTTCGTAGAAAGTGGGCTTATGTTTAACCGTCACTTCAAATTATTGATGATCTCTGGACTATTGCTTTATGGCATAATCACGATTTTTCCGTTTTTATGGATGATAATCACCTCATTCAAACCTGTAGGTGATACTTTCAAACTCCCCCCCACCTTGATACCATCGTTGCTGCTTACAGATCAGCCCTTCTTGAATTATGAACTAGTTTTTCAAGAGCGGAATTTCTTACGCTATTTCATCAATTCCTGTATCGTTGCCACACTCGCAGCTTTAGGACAATTGTTTACGTGCTCTCTTGCTGGTTTTGCATTTGCCAGAATTAAATTCCCAGGAAAAAATCTCATTTACGGAGTACTGATAGCAACAATGTTTGTGCCTACAGAAGTGACGATCATTCCCGAATTTTTCATGATGCGCTATTTTGGGTGGCTTGACACTTTGCTTCCTTTGATAGTGCCGTCCATGCTGGTCGGCGCATTTGGAACACTGATGATGACAGAGTATTTTAAGAGTGTTCCACGCGAACTTGAGGAAGCGGCCTTCATAGATGGCGCCCGTACAGTTCACATTATTTTTCACATCTTTCTTCCGGCAGCCCGTCCTGCTCTCGCCAGCCTCTTTGTTGTAGCTTTCATCCATAATTGGGACGAGTTACTGCGACCTGTCCTTTACATTACAAATGATGATTGGAAAACATTACCTCAGGCTCTGATGAACTTTGTCAGCCAATATGAAGCAGAGTGGACTCTGCTCCTCACAGGATCTTTTATTTCGACACTACCATTACTACTGGTATATCTGGCTGCACAAAAACATGTTGTACAGGGATTTGTGCATTCAGGAATAAAAGGCTGAAAATGGAGATTAAGAAGCGTTCTCTTACCACAAAAGCAAATGTCCGGGTTTCTGCCGTAATAATTAAATTTGAGAATTTTAAGCCTGTTCCATTATACCTCGAGGAATCAAGTTATTTTGGTATATTGAATCCCATCATTAATGAAGTATTTGGTGAGGAACATATCCCCATTTATTCACCTACGACCAAGCCAGCGGATTTAAGGAAATCTATAGAAGTTCCACATCAGCACCTAGGATTTCCAAGAGTTTTTTCTTGGTCACAATCAAAACATTCAATTGTCACAAATTCCGGATATTTTCTTTTTGTCCCGGAAGAAATCTCTACTCCAATCGATCGTTTGGGTCATCATATTGGCTTGATGTTGATTGAAAACACAATTCTAATTCCACCACTATATCCACGTCCTGCTTTATGCCTGACACCCTCAGGACCTACCATTCTTAAGCCCTCAATTTCTGATTTGACAATGAGTCTTCCAGGTGGATTTTCTTTGGGACTGCATGGAAAATCAGCCGATCCGCGTTCAACTCTTTTATGCTTTGGGAACGACACTTTAGATTCAACTGTTAAGGTAGAAAAACAAGAACGACTTTTAGCAATTTCCGGGAACACTATTGTTGAAGACAAAACAATGGGAGAAGTGTGGGTTCCGAGAACAGGCATTTTGGCGCGGCTTGCTGGAAAAGATAGGGATGCCCTTCCCCAAAATACTACTGGTCAAAAAGTGGATTTTGAGGTTGAAGGTTTAATGGACTGCAAACATGCAATCCAATGTGGTCCTTTACTGGTGGAAAACGGTGAATTGGTGGATTTGAAACAGGAACTTTTGGATGAGCAGTTCATATTGGAAACAGGAATTCGTCTTCCACCTTCCCGATTCCCCATTGATATAGATAAGACCCGTGCCGCGCGGTTCGCCATCGGAATCACCAAAGATAATAAATTGGTTGCGGTCCTTGTGGAAGGTGGTTCGGCTATAGTTCGGAAAAGTAATGACTCTAAAACTGGTGGAATGACTTTACTAGAATTAGCGCAACTGATGGTTTCGCTGGAGGTGCAAACGGCTATGAATTTTGATGGAGGTGGTTCAGTACAAGGATTTTTAAATGGGGGTGGTGCATTAGTCCAGTCAGGTGAAAAACATTCCTCATTTCAAGCCCAGTTTGAAAGGCCAGTTCCTTATGGTCTTGTATTAGAATAGTTAGATACCAGAATCATAATAATTTAAAATACAGTATTTTAGTAAATATAATTTAGAAAACATTCATTATGAAGTTGAGAGATTATCCAGACCATGAAGTTCAAGCACTACTGTTTGATTTTGGTAACGTACTGGTTGAAATCGATTTTGCTAAAGTGTTCTCAATCTGGTCCAATTATGCAGGTGGAATGGATGTGTTTCATGACTTTTCCATGAATAAAGATAATGAACTATATGAGCAAGGGAAAATTTCAACTTCTGAATTTTTTAATTCATTAAGAGGAAAATTAAACCTAAACCTTACGGATGAGCAGTTTCTTGAAGGATGGAACAACATTTTTGTTAGTGAAGTTTCTGGAATTCGCGAGACATTGAGTAAAGTTTCACACAAATTACCTTTATATTTGTTTTCTAACACGACTATTTCTCACCATGAAGTTTGGAGCACTTTATATCCTGATCTCCTTTGCATGTTTAACCAGATCTTTGTTTCCTATGAACTTGGTGCGAGGAAACCAGATGCGGAAGCTTTCTTATCCGTCAGTAAAATAATTAATATAGATCCAAAACATATTCTTTTTTTTGACGACACACTTGAAAATGTAACTGCTGCTCGAAAACTGGGGATGTCTGCTGTTCTTGTAAAAACAAATGAAGATGTGACAAATCATTTTAAATTTCTCAATTTTGATTTAAAGTAAATTAATACAAAAATATTTTTAGTAAAATAATGCTATTATGAAACTAAATTTATAGTAATAATTTTAAACACTAAAACACTAAATATAATTTATAATTTTTTGTGGTACCATCATGAAAATCAGTGCAAGTTATTGGATATTTGAAGGTGGTCTGGAAGGAACATTGCCTATACATGAAGCAATGGAACAAGCCAGCCAACTTGGTTTTGACGCTATTGAACTTGGAATTGCCAGTCAAGGCGTGTTGACCCATCAAACCACTCAAGCCGAATGTGAAGCTATTTGTACAATGGCGAATAAGAACGGTCTGGAAATTTCCGGTGTCGCCAGTGGAGAAAGCTGGGGCAGTTCACCTACCTCGAGTGATGTAAAGGTTCGTGAAACGATTCTGGATTTCACAAAAAAAGCATTGCAGATTACTCAGTGGTTGGGAACAGACGCCTATTTGTATGTTCCTGGTGCAGTGGATGTGTTCTTTTTACCGGAAGCGGAAGTTGTGCCTTATGATGTGTGTTATGAACGAGCTGCGGAGGCTATTTCAAAACTATTACCCACTGCAGAAAAACTGGGAGTTTCAATTGCAGTTGAGAATGTCTGGAACAAGTTTTTGCTGAGTCCGTTGGAAATGCGTGATTTTATTGACAAGTTTAAATCCGCAAACGTCGGTGCATATTTTGACGTTGGAAACGTTCTGTTAACGGGTTTTCCTGATCAATGGATACGGATTCTTGGTTCACGGATTAAAAGAGTACATATCAAAGATTTTAAACTCTCTGTCGGAACTGCGGACGGTTTTGTGGATTTACAGGAAGGAGATGTAGATTTTGAGGCAATCAAAGAAGCATTGGCCGAAATCAATTACGATGGTTATGTGACAGCTGAAATGATTCCTTTTGTTCCCGGTCGTCCAGAGAAAACGGCTGAAGCGATGAAGAAAATCTTCAAATAAATAAAATCACTCTCAAATAGTTTAATAGTATGTTAAAAATAGGAATAGTCGGATTGGGCTTTATGGGCAAAATGCACTTTCGTTGCTACAAGTCCCACAAAAATATCGAGGTCGTTGCAATTTGTGATGCAGACCTAAAGCAGTTAAAAGACACTTCCGGAGTCAAGGGTAATATTTCCGGTGCAGAGGAAAAGCTGGATTTGAGCAATATTTCACTTTATTCAGATTTGTCAAAGATGCTGGCTGAGGAAAAACTGGATGCGGTTTCCATTGCATCACCCACGTTCCTGCATGCTACGCATAGTATTGAAGCACTCGAAGCAGGACTGCACGTGCTTTGTGAAAAGCCTATGGCCTTGAATTCTGCCGATTGCCTGAAAATGAGTGCCGCCGCCAAGCATTCTGGAAAAATACTGCAAGTCGGACATTGTATCCGCTTCTGGCCGGAATATGTTCAAGCCAAAGATATTATTGATTCGCAAAAATACGGAAAGGTGATGGCCGCTACTTTTCAACGGTTGAGTCTCACTCCTACCTGGAGTTGGGATAACTGGTTTTTGGATGGAAATCGCAGCGGAGGGGCGATGTTGGATTTGCATATTCATGATGCTGATTATGTTCAATACGTTTTTGGCACCCCTAAAGCTGTTTTCAGTCAAGGCGTGCTCGGGCCGAGTCAGGATTATGATCACTGTCACACACAATATTTGTATGATAATGAAAGCGTCATTACTGCCGAAGGCGGCTGGATCATGTCACCTGGCTTTGGTTTTGAAATGAGTTTCAAAATAATGCTTGAAGAAGCGACTTTGATTTATAGCTCCGCACAAGAAGCAACTTTCCGGATTTATCCCAAAGACGGGGAAATGGTCAAACCTGACATTCCCGAAGGTGATGGTTATTCTTTTGAAATTAAACATTTTGTTGAACACATTTCCGGAAAAAATGTACCATCTGTGATTACACCGGAACAATCAGCTGATTCAGTTAAAATCATTGAAGCGGAAAAGGAATCAATCCGCACTATGGAAAAATCTTCAATTTCTTAATTACAGGATTTATTTATGATCACTTGCCAAAAATGGCCAATTGGAATTTGCGGTTGGTCACTTAAAAATGACCTTTCATTATTAGCTAAATTGTTGGACTTGACCGGAATGACGCATCTTCACCTTTCCCTCGATCCGGATTTAGTTTCAGATAACAGAGACTATTTGGATGCAATTGAAGAACATCAATGGCAGCCGACTGCGACAATGATCGGTTTTGCTCAGGAGAATTACTCGACTCTGGATACCATTAGAGAAACAGGAGGAATAGTTCCAGATCAGGATTGGGACAGAAACAAACAAAAAATACTACGAGCCATTGAGTTAACTGCTTCTCTAAAATTAAATTATTTAACATTTCATTTTGGTTTTATTGACAACACAAAACCAAAACTGAGAGAACGAGTCAAGTTTTTGGCCGACGCGGCGGGAGAGAATAATGTGATGATCCTGATGGAAACCGGTCAGGAAGACGCAGAGACCTTGCGCGACTTTTTAGCAGAACTATCTCATCCGGCCTTAGGAGTTAATTTCGATCCGGCTAATATGATTTTGTACGGAAAAGGCGACCCGGTTCAGGCATTGGAAACGTTGGCGCCATGGGTCAAACACGTACATATCAAAGATGCGCTGCGTAGTCCAGTTGCTGGAAAATGGGGCAGGGAAGTTGCTTGGGGCGAAGGTGATTTTGACAACAATGAATTTTTGAGTACCTTAAGCCGCATCGGTTATCAAGGTGCTTTGGCCATTGAACGCGAAGCTGGATCAACACGTATGCAAGACATCCAAAATACTGTTGGAGCTTTACAACAATTTTCAGTTTGAGGGTATACAATGTTTAGCCTGGGAATTGACGGCGGTGGTTCAACATTGCGGATTGGAATTTACGGTGAAAGTCTGAAATGTATCTATCTCTTGGAACTTTCCGAAACTGCTAATCCCAGCGTCCTTGGATTTACCCAAGCAGAAGAACTGCTGAAGTCTACACTGCAAAAAACTCTTGACGAAGCGGGAATTGCTTCCTCAACTGTGCATTACGTGGGTGCAGGCATGGCAGGAGCTGCGCAAAATCCTGACTGGCTCAGTGCTATTTTAAAGCAGTCTTTGCCACATGCGCAGATAACAGTAGCTCCGGATTATGAAATTGCGCTGATTGGCGCACATGGGGAACGATACGGTGTTTTAGTTCTGTCCGGAACTGGCAGTGCTGCCTGTGGAATTGATGCCTCTGGTGAATCTGCTCATTCCGGAGGTTGGGGCTATTTGCTGGATGATGGCGGAAGCGGTTATTGGCTTGGCTTGGAAATGTTGAAGTCCGCAACCCGTGTGGCTGATGGCTGCATGGAGGAGACAAGTCTTTATCAGCAAACTTTCGCACATTTAAAAATTACTACTCCGGATGAGTTGATAAGCTGGACCTATAATCCTGAAAGAAATAATCGGGACATCTCAGAAATGGCTCCTCTTGTGCTGGCGTGTGCTACTGCAGGTGATCTAGAAGCACATCGAATTGTAGAAGACGGAGCTGAGCAATTGTACCAACTGTATTTGAGCGTAGTTAAACGCTTGGATTTCACCAATCCTCCAGTGATGTTTGCAGGAGGATTGCTTAGTTCAGCTACTCTTTTGCGTCATTTGCTGATGCAGAAAATCGGCCTCGAAAAAGTGCCTACCCCAAAGTATTCTCCTGTAGAAGGTGCCGCGTTAATGGCTAATATCTCAAAAGATATTCAGCCACCATCGTGAAATATTGAAGAGAAACAAAGTGCTTAGCCAAACCCATAATTTACACATAATGTCTGCACTCGAAATTGTGCAGGCCATGAATTCTGAAGATAAAAATGTCGCTGAGACTGTAAAGCTGGCACTTCCTGAAATTGCGGAGGCTGTACATTTGATTGCGGATCGCTTACGTCAAGGTGGAAGACTATTTTATGTCGGTGCAGGTACAAGTGGTCGTTTAGGTGTAATGGATGCTGCGGAATGTCCTCCTACTTTTGGTGTTTCGCCGGAATTGATTCAGGGAATTATTGCAGGGGGTGTAACTGCGCTGACCGATGAAATTGAAGGTGCAGAAGATGATCTTGGTGCAGGTGAAGCAGTCATGAAAAATGCCGGCGTTAACGTAAAGGACGTTGTTCTGGGCATTTCAGCCAGTGGAAATACGCCATTTGTATTGGCTGCCATGGATTATGCAAAGCAACAGGGATCTGCCAGAATTGGATTAGCATGTGAAATGAATTCAGTTTTACTAAAAAATGTTGATGTCGCAATTTGCGTTCCGGTTGGTCCGGAAATACTGTACGGTTCCACAAGACTTAAGGCGGGAAGCGCTCAGAAAATGATACTTAACATGCTCAGCACAGCGGTGATGGTAAAATTAGGTAAGGTCTACAAAAATCACATGGTGGACTTACAGGTCAGCAATATAAAGTTGTTGCAACGGGCTGAGGTAATGGTTGCTGAACTAGGAGAGGTTCCGCAGGAGACTGCAGCTAAACTGCTTAAGGAAACCGGAAATAATGTTAAAACTGCGATCGTTATGGCAAAACGTAAAATAAACGTACTAGAAGCGGAAAATAATCTCAAAGCAGTGGATGGGATTTTAAGCAAAATTCTTTAAGATTTAACAAGAAAAAACATGACCTTAACAGAAGAATTAATAGAACTGATTGAAAGTAAAAGCATTGAGGATGATGACATTAACGCAGCTTCGTGGTTTGTGCTGGATGCAATGGCAAATATTGCTGCAGGACGGA